>ERZ767114.56-NODE-56-length-88052-cov-5.885718_pt1 | contig 88052 bp, 75 predicted proteins | sample MGYA00374952_ERZ767114 | MGnify/ENA primary metagenome ERZ767114 (study PRJEB28939, sample SAMN06267156) | marine metagenome | isolation source: Columbia River Estuary | place: USA:Columbia River Estuary, USA | collected 2012-05-05 ... | reverse complement strand
GGCTAGAGAAGTTCATCACTTTTGCCTTTTGACTGGATTTGGTGCTGATGCTGTTAACCCATATCTTGCTTTTGAGGCATTATGGCAGGCAAGAAGAGACAAACTAATTGATCTTGAAGATGATCATGCTGTCGTTAACTCATATCGAAAAGCAATTGCCAAGGGCATGCTAAAAGTGATGGCAAAAATGGGTATTTCAACGCTCGCTTCATATAAAGGAGCTCAAATTTTTGAGGCAGTCGGCTTATCGAATGAAATCATGCATAAATGCTTTTTTGAGACAGCGAGTCGAATTAGTGGCGTAGGTTTTGATGTGGTTCAAACAGAATCTGAAGAGCAGCATAAAAAAGCCTTTGTTACAAAGTCACTGGATAATCTTGGGCACTATCACTGGAGAAGTGGTGGCGAAAAGCATATGTGGGAACCTCAAACTATCACGAGTTTACAGCAGGCTGCTCGAGGAAATGATCAAAATGCGTACTGGGAATTTTCAAAAAAATCAGATGAAGAAGGCACAAGAAATTGTACACTCCGTGGCCTCATGTCTTTCAAAAATGGCAACTCCATTGACATTAATCAAGTCGAGCCCGCAAAAGAGATTGTTAAGAGGTTTGTTACAGGTGCAATGAGTTTTGGCTCAATATCAGCTGAATCTCATGAATCACTCGCCATTGCCATGAATCGTATTGGTGGAAAGTCCAATACTGGTGAGGGTGGTGAAGACTCGAAGCGATGGACTCCAGATAAGAATGGTGATTCACGTCGCAGCGCTATCAAGCAGGTTGCCTCGGGTCGATTTGGTGTCACTATCGATTATTTAAATAATGCGGATGAACTTCAAATCAAAGTATCTCAAGGTGCAAAGCCAGGGGAAGGCGGGGAGCTTCCTGGTGGAAAGGTTGATGAAGGTATTGCAAAAATTCGATGCTCAACTGCTGGTGTTGGCCTTATAAGCCCTCCACCGCACCATGATATATATTCTATTGAAGACCTCTCACAGCTTATCTTTGATCTTAAGCGCTCAAATCCAGATGCTCGTATAAGTGTCAAATTGGTTTCAGAGGTTGGGGTGGGAACAGTTGCAGCTGGTGTCACTAAAGCCAAATCTGACCATATCGTTATTGCAGGTCATGATGGTGGAACAGGTGCTTCTCCGTTGACATCAATCAAGCACGCAGGCCTTCCTTGGGAGCTAGGAGTTGCTGAAACGCATCAAACTCTTGTCATGAATGACCTTCGTTCAAGGGTTGTCATTCAAACTGATGGTCAACTCAAAACTGGAAGAGATGTTGCAATTGCCGCGCTATTAGGTGCAGAAGAGTTTGGCTTTTCAACGGCGCCATTAATAACGCTTGGCTGTATTATGATGCGAAAGTGTCACTTAAATACCTGTCCAGTTGGTATTGCGACGCAAGACAAAGTATTACGTAAAAAATTCACTGGCAAGCCAGAGCATGTTGTTAATTACTTATTCATGGTTGCTGAAGAGTTAAGAACAATTATGGCTGAACTTGGCTTTTCTAAACTAACTGATATGGTTGGAAGAGTAGATATGCTTGAGATGAATAAAGCTATCAATCATTGGAAGCAAGACTCAATTGATTTGAGTGCAATACTGACTCCAGCTGAAAATCTATATAGAGATGCCGGAACCTATCAAACTATAAAACAAGATCATCAGCTTGAAGAACAGCTGGATATTGATTTAATTGTCAAATCAAAAGAGGCAATTGAGAAGGATGTTCCAGTTAAATTTGACTCTGTCATTTCTAACGTTGATAGGGCGGTTGGTGCAATGCTATCTTCACATGTTGTTAAATATAGGAATGGCAACAACCTTAAAGAAGATTCAATTCATATTAATTTTAAAGGGTCAGCTGGCCAGTCTTTTGGAGCCTTTCTTGCGAATGGAATTACGCTTACTGTAGAGGGTGATGCTAATGACTATGTTGGAAAAGGACTCTCTGGTGGCCGTGTCATCGTTTATCCTCCCAAAGATTCAACATTTTCATCCCAGAACGAAATTATTGCAGGCAATGTGTGCGGCTATGGCGCCACCGGTGGTGAATTATATCTCTCGGGTCAAGTGGCTGAACGATTCTGTGTTCGAAACTCTGGATTAGTTGCTGTTGTTGAAGGGATTGGTGATCATGGATGTGAATACATGACTGGAGGAAGAGCAGTTATTCTAGGAGAGGTTGGTCGAAACTTTGGAGCAGGCATGAGTGGAGGTATTGCTTATGTTTACAATCCAAATAAAACGCTTGAAGGAAGAGCTAATGCCTCAATGATTGATTTTGATCCTATGGATAAAGCATCTGTTTCAGAGCTGTTTGAACTTACAAAGAAGCATTACAGATATACAGGCTCAAAAATCGCTGGCCAAATATTAAATAACTGGGATGAAGAGATACTTTGCTTTGTCAAGGTTATGCCGAAAGCCTTAAAAGAAGTTCTGGCTGCCCAAGACAAACAACACTTAAAGGCAATTTAAATAGGTATTGCGTCGATTACATCGGCGCTAGTCCCTAAAATACTATCAACTCCATCACCCACAACTGGAATGACTGAAATAACAGCGCCTGTAACTCTCATAGGCACAGTGACTACTTTGGTAAAAACGCAGCCCGATAAAAAAAGAATGGCTAAACTTAGAATAATTAGCTTGTTCAAGAATTTCTCTCTAATACAATAAAATGATAGGAGTAGTTATTTGCAATATCCTTTGGGTGAGACTCAGCGCTAACTTGGTGCCAACTTGAAGCGTCATAAGTTGGGAAATAGATATCGCCCTCAAACTCAGAGTCAATCCTAGTGATGTAAAGACGGTTTACCTTGGGCAGTAATTGCTCGCATAAACTTGCTCCTCCAATCACCATAACTTCCTTTTCATTCTCAGTTAATAAAAGTGCCTCGTCAATTGAAGAGACAACTTCACATCCAGGAATCATTATTTTTGTATTGCGAGTAATGACTATATTTCGTCGATTGGGTAATGGCCGTCCAATTGAATCGTAGGTCTTCCTTCCCATCAATATAGATTTACCCGTTGTGATTTTTTTGAAATAGGCTAAGTCGGCAGGCAAGTGCCATGGTAGTTGATTATCTTTACCAATCAGCCCATTGTTATCCATTGCAACTACTATTGATAAGCCCATTAATTCAGCCCGATTGAAGTAAAATATTAGATTATTTTACAATTTTTAAACGCGCAGTGTCACTCATTCTAGCCTCATCATCTCCATTCAGAAGAGCTATTCTAGATAAACTAGGTTTGCCTTTCGATGTCATTGCTCCAGAGATTGATGAAATGAGAAAAGACAACGAGTCTCCATTTGATTTAGTTGTTCGCCTTTCTAAAGAAAAAGCTCTAGAAGTAGCTAAAACTCATTCAGGTCTAATTATTGCCTCAGATCAAGTCGCCACTTTTGATTCTGGCGAAAATGGAGCAGATGAAATTTTAACGAAGCCTGGTACTCATGAGAATGCTTTCTTACAATTAAAAAAAAGCTCTGGAAGGAACGTAAACTTTCTCACAGGATTAGCGCTCCTGAATACAGACACCTCAGAAATGCAGCTTCATGTTGAATATTACAAAGTAAATTTTAAGGTGCTTTCAGATAGTCAAATCTTAAATTATTTATCTAAAGAGGATACTCTCAATTGTGCTGGCAGCTTTAAGTCCGAAGGTCTTGGTATAGCATTATTTAACAGTATGGCGGGTGATGACCCTAACAGTCTTATTGGTTTGCCAACAATTCAATTAATAAATATGCTCGCAAAGGAAAATGTTCACGTCTTATGAGTATTGTCTATCCGCAAGAATCTGGGTCATTTTCCTCTGACTTAAAAAAAAATTATTGGGGATCATTATTCGGGTCCTCAGAAGCTCTTGCACTTATAGAGCTTGCAGAATCAAATCATTGTGTTGTTCTCTATATTGCGAGAGACATTGCACATCATGATGAAATTAAAAAAGCGCTTTTATTTTTTAGAACATCTGTAGATATATTAGATTTTGATAGCTGGGAAGTGTTAGCTTTTGATCACTTCTCTCCTCATCCTGACATTATTTCATCAAGGGTTCATACCTTATCCAAGTTATTATCTATCGAGAGTGCAATTGTTGTTACAACAGTTGAAACGCTCTCCCAAAGATTGTGCCCAAAGGAATACATTAATCAGTACAGCCTAAATTTAAAGACTCGACAGAGCCTTGAGATTGATTCATTTGTTGAAAGCTTAATTAAAATTGGATATAGAAGAGTAACAACTGTAATGGAGCCAGGAGAGTTTTCCATAAAAGGCGCACTGATAGATCTGTACCCTATGGGCGCAGCAAATCCATTCAGAATTGACCTTTTTGATAATGAGATTGATTCTATAAGGTCCTTCGATCCATCCACCCAAAGATCCATAGAGGTGATTGAGGAAATTCACCTTTTGCCAGCTAGAGAATTTGCTTCCGATAGTGCAAGCATTAATATATTCAAGGAAAACTATCTGTCTGAGTTTGGAAATACTGATGGCTTTATATATACAGAAGTCAGTGAAGGAAGATACCCTGGAGGAATTGAGTTCTATTTGCCATTATTCTTTGATAGTACAAATACTTTGTTTGATTATATTCCTAATAACTCAATGATTGTTTATCAAAAAGGGCTTGATGAGTTACTAGAAAATCAGAGTATTGAATTATTATCAAGGTTTAATTATTGTCAAAGTTCACTGGAAAGACTTCCCCTTCCAATCAATAAAGTTTTCGTGGATAGTAATGATTTTTTTAGTTCACTCAATGAAAAACAACTGATACAAATACAGACTTCAAAAATACAGCAGAAGGCAGGCCTTAATTTTACATCCTCAATACTCCCACCCCTCAAAATTGAAGCTCAAGCAAAAAACCCACTTAACAAATTAATCAAATTTATTGAGGGTTTTGAGGGAAGGGTCTTAATTGTATGCGAATCGGATGGAAGACAGAGCGTTTTAGTAGATTTGTTATCGTCCTATAAACTGAATCCCACTCAATGCTCTGATTGGATTGATTTTATTAATCACAGCTCAAAACTCTGTATTACAAGTGCCAGTCTCAACGAAGGTGTTGTATTTAAAAAAATAGCAATCATTTCTGAGAATAATTTATTCGGCAAGGATGCCATTAAGCAAAGGCGAAGACGGCGAGCAAAACATAAAGATTTTGATGAAGCGATAAAAAGTTTAGTTGAAATTAAACTTGGAGATCCGGTTGTACATGAACACTATGGAGTGGGGCGATACCTAGGACTTGAAAGCAGAAGTTTTGATGAAAATCAACAAGACTTTCTCTCTCTAGAGTATGCAAATGGATCAAAATTAATGGTTCCAATAACCAGCCTTAATTTGATCTCAAGATATTCTGGTGTGAGCTCTGATCACGCACCTCTTCACAAACTTGGAAGCCAGCAATGGATAAAAGCAAAAAGAAAAGCAGCTGAAGCACTCTATGATGTGGCAGCCGAGCTACTAGAAATCTATGCTAAGAGACAATCTCAAAAAGGATTTTCTTATCCAGCTCCCAATGACTCCTATAGTTCTTTTGTCTCAAGTTTTAAATTTGAAGAAACACCTGATCAGCTTAAAACAATGGATGATGTTCTACTTGATATGCAGTCTGATAGGCCAATGGATCGATTAGTTTGTGGTGATGTCGGTTTTGGGAAAACTGAAATTGCAATGAGGGCAGCTTTTCTAGCAGTTGAGTCTGGAAAGCAAGTAGCCATTCTAGTGCCCACAACCCTATTAGCTAATCAGCATTTCCAAACTTTTAATGATCGTTTTTCAAAATTTCCTATTGTTATCAAATCTTTATCTAGATTCCAAGATGCGAGAGAACAAAAACAAATCAAACTGAATCTAAAGGAAGGAAAAATTGATATTATTATAGGAACTCATAAACTGATCCAAGGTGACATTAAATATCAAAAATTAGGGCTTATTATTATTGATGAAGAGCATCGATTTGGCGTTAAACAAAAAGAATCATTAAAAAAAATCCGTGGTCAAAGTGACATATTAACGATGACTGCAACCCCTATACCACGCTCCTTAAATATGGCCCTAGGATCTTTAAAGGAACTTTCAATTATTGCCTCACCTCCTGCAAAAAGAACAGCAATTCAGACTTTTGTAGATCAGTGGAATGACAATACAATAGTTGAAGCATGCTCTAGAGAGATTCATAGAGGCGGTCAAATCTTTGTTGTTCACAATGACATCGATTCTATAGACAATATGGCTGAGTCATTAAGAGTGCTTATGCCCAATTTAAAGATTCGAATTGCTCATGGTCAAATGCCAAGCAAAGAACTTGAACAAATAATGACTGATTTTTATCATCAGCGCTTTCAAGTCTTAGTATGCACAACAATAATAGAGACTGGAATAGATATCCCAAGTGCAAACACCATTATTATAAATAATGCGCAAAATTTTGGTCTTGCTCAGCTTCACCAATTAAGAGGAAGAGTTGGACGCTCACATCACAAAGCATATGCATATCTCGTCATAAAATCTCATCAATCCATTACTGAAAATGCCAAGAAACGTCTTGATGCAATTGCCTCATTAGAGGAACTCGGCGCTGGCTTTATGTTGGCCAATCATGATTTAGAGATAAGGGGTGCAGGAGATTTATTAGGAGAAAATCAAAGTGGGAAAATTTCTGAAATTGGCTTTAATCTTTATCATGACTTATTAAAACGAACGATCCATGCCATTAAGAATAATAAACAGCTAGATATTAAAGAAGCACTTACTGAAGAGGTTGAGATTAACCCTGGTATAGCTTGCATTATTCCAGACACCTACCTTCCAGATGTTCATGAACGATTAATCCTCTATAAGAGAATTGCTAGTGCGAATAATGAGGAAGAATTGAAAGATCTTAAGATTGAAATGATAGACCGTTTTGGTCTTCTTCCAGACTCAACAAGTAACTTGTTCGAATCCTCCTCATTAAAAAACTACTCAAATGATATCGGTGTTTTGAAAATTAATATTTACGATGATAAAGCTGAAATTACTTTAAATGAAAAGAATAGTATCGACGCATCCAAAATTATTGACCTTATCCAAACGAAACCAACCCAGTATCAATTAAAAAATCAAAATACTATCGTTATTAATGAATATATGGAGCCCGATATGTCAAGAATTAGTAAGATAAGTAAGCTTCTTAGTACAATTGCTTAGTGTTATTAAATCAATAAAATGATTAGATCAAAAAGAGTCTAACAAGCTAATCCATTGGCACACTTTCGGGCGAAAAATACTTAATGGCTGGAACAACTACCAGTGCTGCAAAAAATAACACTACCAAGCACCCTAAGATATCACCAATTAAATAATTTTTAATAAAAACTGTCGCATTGATTTGTTCCATGGTTTCATCTTTGGATGCGATATATGAACTAGTAAAGAAAGATATAATGGTATTGAATAATGCAGTAAGAATTGCCAAGAAAAGTAAGTGCTGAAAAACTACTTTACCCCCATCAAAGAAATTTGATAATTTAAAAAATCTCATACTAGCGATTGCAAACATTGGAGCAACTACACCTGCAATACTTTGAAGCAATGTAACCTGCGAGAAAAAAGACTGAGAATGAATCCAAAAATCTGAAAAATGTGTTGCCAATAATGCAGCTAAAACAACCTTAAAGTCAAACAATAAAAAGCATAATGACATAGCCCCTAATGGAAGCCAAATGAGGTTACCAACAAAAGGATAAGATGGTCCATTAATAAAAGTAACAAACACAATTAAACAAAAGGTGATTATTTGTGGCTGAAGAATTAAAAATAGATTAACTGATGAGACTTGATTTTTAGACATTACTATAATTTACCTATTTCTTAGGCCTAGTATTTAGACCAATAATTAGAAACAAGTCTACTCTATGAAAGAAAAACTAAATAACTATTTTTGAAAAGTCAAAATCATCTCTCTCTTGTCTTCAGAGGATTGATCTGCACTAATAATATTATTTGATGTTAGAAAGAGCACTGCTCTTTTGATAGTGGATAAAGAATATTTCGAGAAGTATGGATCATTTTTAATTGAAGTAATCGTAACATGAGTATTAGAGGTAATATAAGAGAACACTGCTCTTTCTACTTCCGAGTAACCACTCAAACCAAGCTCTTTTTCACACTCATCAAGGGCCTGTCTAAGTTGGAATAACCTGTTAACCGCTTTTTTCATTTACTACCTCAAGCAATATATAAAGAAATTATAAATTACGTCACTTAATTAATTTAGTGCAAGTATACAATAATTTTGTACACCTGGAAAATCAATAAATTTCAATGAGTACTTACTTTTAATATACCCAGTAATTAAAGATTAAATTGTTGCTTGAGACTAATATACTCAATTGCTTTAATTCTTGGTCCAAATTGACTCACAACCCTTGAAGAAGCGGCATTAGCAAAATCAGCAGCCCAACCAAAGTCCTTGCCCTGACCTAAAGCAAACAAAAAAGAGCCTGCAAACATATCCCCTGCACCATTCGTATCGACTGCACTTGCCATTACTCCAGCAGTTTGTATTAGACGAGTTCCATCAAATACTAAGGATCCACCAGGTCCCCTAGTAATTGCAAAAGTCTTTGCATATTTTTTTAACTCCTCTGCTGCAGCCTCAATTGTGTGTGTCCCAGTGAAACTTCTGGCCTCATCCCCATTACAGAAGATGAGATCAAGACCATCATCGCCAATAATAGTTTTAATATTTTCAGAAAAAACTTCTACCACAAATGGATCAGAAAGGCTTAAAGAAGTTTTAACTCCATTTTGTTTAGCAAATTTCATAGCATCTCTTGCAACTGCAGTTCTTTGATCATCAGTGACTACATAACCTTCTATGTATAGCCAGTCTGAGTTTGCTAAAGCTTTTTCATCAACCTCTCGATAAGAAAGCTCAAGGCTTGCTCCTAAATTTGTATTCATAGTTCTTTCGGCGTCTGGCGTAACCATAACGAGGCACTTGCCTGTTACCCCATTTGAAGGCTCTACCTGATGAAATTCAACGCCAGATTTGTTGAGGTCTTTAGCAAAAAAAGTGCCTACCTTGTCATCTGCAACTTTACCCGAAAAGAATGTAGCAGAGCCAAACTGACTGGCTGCTACAACAGAATTACAGGCAGAGCCTCCACAACTCATCTTCACAGGGATGCGCTGTGTTGTTAGAGAATCAATCAGATATTTTTGACGCTCTTCATCAACAAGTGTCATTAGGCCTTTACCAATTTCGTTATCACTTAGAAATGAGTCACTCACAATAACTTCTGTATCCACAATAGCTGCGCCAATGCCATAAATATCATATTTTTTCATTAACTTAAAACTCCAAATTGATTAGTAATTAATTCATTCTTTGAGTAGAGCTGGAATTGGAAAACTCACAGACTCTTCTGCACCACCAAGCTCGATAACTTCAGATCCACCATTAGACATTAGAAATGAAACAACCTCCTGAACCAATATCTCAGGCGCTGATGCTCCTGCAGTTATGCCAATAGAACTAATACCATCAAGCCATTCATTATCAATATCCTCAGGACCATCAATTAAATAAGATGGTTTACCTTTATTATCAGCAATTTCTTTAAGGCGATTTGAATTTGAAGAATTTTTTGACCCAATTACAATAAGGATTTGAGAATGCTTAATGACTTCTTTAACAGAGTCTTGACGGTTTTGAGTTGCGTAGCAAATATCACTCTTTTTAGGGGACTGAATATTAGGAAATTTAACTTTCAAGGCCTCTACAATCTCATTTGTATCATCTACTGATAGGGTAGTTTGAGTTGTGAAAGAAATATCTCTGTCTTTTTGCAGATCTATTTTCTCAACGTCACTTATTGATTCAACCAAGGTGATATTATTATTTTCAGTTGCCTGCCCAAGAGTTCCCTCTACTTCGGGATGCCCAGCATGTCCAATAAGAATAACCTGATGATTATATTTTTGGCGACGTGTTACCTCTTTATGTACTTTTGTAACGAGTGGACAAGTAGCATCATAGATGATAGCGGAGATACCATTCGTCTCTTTTCTAACAGCTTGCGATACGCCATGTGCACTATAAATGACCACACTCCCACTTGGAACCTCAGAAATTTCATCAACAAATATAGCCCCTTTATTTTTAAGGTTCTTTACAACATATTTATTATGGACTACTTCGTGACGAACGTAGATTGGAGGTCCATGTTTTTCAATGGCACGCTCAACAATCTCGATAGCGCGATCAACTCCTGCACAAAAACCCCTCGGATTTGCTAAATATATCTTCAAAATTTAATACACAATAGTTAAAAAAAATTAACTAGCTGATGCTGGATGAAGCGCAGAGAGTATTTGAAAAATTTTATTTCTAAGCTCTGATCGAGGAACAATCATATCAATAGCACCCTTCTCAAGCAAAAATTCACTTCTTTGAAAACCCTCTGGTAACTCCTCACGAACCGTCTGCTCAACCACTCTCGCTCCTGCAAAACCAATTCTTGCGTTTGGCTCTGCAATTTGTATGTCACCGAGCATCGCAAGACTAGCAGAAACACCACCCATCGTTGGATCAGTTAAAACTGAAATGAATGGTATTTTATTATCAGATAGTAACTTCACCGCAAGAGATGTTTTAGACATCTGCATTAATGAGAAAAGTCCTTCTTGCATTCTAGCACCACCACTTGCTGAAAAACAAACTAAAGGCTGATTATTCTTGATAGCTAGATGAGCCGCTCGAACAAACTTTTCACCCACTACGGAGCCCATTGACCCGCCCATAAAGCTAAAATCAAATGCAACTGTGACAATTGGCATGCCCTTTAAAAAACCAGATTTTGCAATGAGTGCATCTTTTTCTTTAGTCTTTTTTTGTGCATCTTGATAACGATCTTTATATTTCTTTTGATCTTTGAACTTAAGAGGGTCGACTGATTGAATATTTGGAGCTATCTCAACTTGATTCTCCATATCAAGAAAATCTTGAATGCGCCTTCTGGCAGAAATTCTTAAATGGTGATTACACTTTGGACAGACATATAGAAGGCGTTCAAGTTCCTCTTGATAAAGAACCCTATTGCACTCAGGACATTTGCTCCAGAGTCCTTCTGGAATATTTTTTTTAGCATTCTTGCCAATCGATGGCATTATTTTTTCTAACCAACTCATACTATGCCTTAGTTAAGTAATTGCACTCGAGATTTCTTTTGCTAAATTTCCAACTTTGGTAACCATTTTATCCTTATCAGATGCGAGCTCTTCGACAATAGAGACAAGGGCACTTCCAACTATCACTGCATCAGCATTTTCACCAACCTGTTTTGCAGTGTCAGCATCTTTTATACCAAAACCAACACCCACTGGAAGTTGAATATAATTCCTCATTCGTTCAAGGTGATAATTGACCGAGTCAATATCAAGATTTGCAGCGCCAGTTACCCCCTTGAGGGAAACATAATAAATATATCCACTGGCTATTTTCGAAATTTGCTCTAAGCGCTCATCTGTCGTTGTAGGGGCAACCAGAAAAATTAAATCAATCTTATATTTATCCAGCTCCTGTTTAAGATCTGCAGCTTCTTCAGGCGGCATATCAACAACCAAAATGCCATCAACTCCAGCCTCGTCTGCTCTAATAGCAAACTCTTTGTAGCCATAGACTTCAATAGGGTTGGTATAGCCCATCAAAACGATACCTGTCGTCTGATTGTGCTCTCTAAACCTCTCCACTATTGCAAAAACAGAATCTAAGTTGATACCGTCTGCAACTGCTCTTTCATGTGACTTTGCAATGACAGGCCCATCTGCCATTGGATCAGAGAACGGCATTCCCAATTCGATAATGTCGGCGCCACTATCAGCCAAAGTGAAGACAAGAGCCTCACAGCCATCTAACCCACCATCACCAGCAGTAATAAATGGAATGAAGGCGGTCTGATCTTGATCATCAAGTTTTTTAAAGATATTAGAGATTCTTGACATATTGTTATTATTATTATTTATTACGAAATTTTAACATAGAGAGACTCTCACTCTATTTAAGTGATTTTTTATTTTGAGTATGAATGGACCGCATCAACCAAGGCCTTCATACTTTCAGGATTAACATCTGGAGTGATGCCATGCCCCAGATTAAATACATGTCCCGTTGAGCCTTGAAACTGATCTAAAATTTTATGTGCTTCACTTTTGATGACCTCAGCTGATGCATAAAGTACAGATGGGTCAAGGTTACCTTGAAGGGCAACTTTCGAGCCAATCCTTCTTTCTGCCTCTCCAATTTCAACTGTCCAGTCAATACCAACAGCATCGCAACCAGTTGCAGCAATTTGTTCAAGCCATGCGGATCCGCCTTTTGTAAAAAGCGTAACAGGTATTGTTTTGCCTTCGGGGTTGCGGTTAATTCCAGCCACTATTTTTGACATATACATTAATGAAAAATTTTCATAACTGGCTTTATTTAAAAGACCACCCCAGGTATCAAAAATCATAACTGAGTCCGCACCAGCCTCGATTTGAGAGTTAAGATAGTCAATAATTGTGTCAGCTAGAACATCTAAAAGTTGGTGCATATGCTTTGGATTTTCGTACATCAATCCTTTAACCTTTGAAAAGGTCTTACTGGAGCCGCCCTCAACCATATAAGTTGCAAGCGTCCATGGACTTCCGCTAAAGCCGATTAGTGGAACCCTTCCTTTAAGATTTTTTTTGATAACTGATACGGCCTCACTGACATAAGATAAATCTTTTGATACGTCAGGCTTAGTTAATTGATTAATTTCTGAAAGTGAGCTCAGCGGGTGAGAAAATTTTGGACCCTCCCCTTCAACAAAGTGTAATCCAAGTCCCATTGCATCTGGAATAGTCAAAATATCAGAAAAGAGAATGGCTGCGTCTAAATCAAAACGCTCTAATGGTTGAAGTGTAACTTCACAGGCCAAATCACTTGATTTACATAGCGTTAAAAAATCACCCGCTTTTTTTCGAGTTGCTCGATATTCAGGCAAGTAACGACCGGCTTGTCTCATGACCCAAATAGGGGTTCTGGTGACCTCTTTTTTTAATAACGCATTAATGTAGTCAAAAGCCATTATGTTGTCTCAAAATAGTTGATTATATCAATTTTAAATTTTAATCTGAAGTTTCCTTTTGACACAAAAAAAGCCACATTTGTGGCTTTGAGAGTCAATCAATTTGAATTTAACGTTTGAAAGCGCCGTAGCGAGATTTGAACTTCTCTACTCGTCCAGCAGTATCCATAATCTTTTGCTTGCCTGTGTAAAAAGGGTGACAGCTTGAACAAACATCAAGATGAATTTCGTCTTTACCTGAAGTTGAGCGAGTCTCGAATGAGTTACCACAACTGCACACAACTTTTATTGTTTCATATGAAGGGTGAATATCTGTTTGCATAGCCTTATATCTTCAAGTTTTTCAAAAAGTGGGAATTATATACTATCTCTCTGCTGGGGTAAATGTTTTAACAGTTAATGCATGGAGCTCGCCGCTTTTAATTTCTTCCTTGACAAGACCCAAAACCATACGCTGTCTTTGCAGCAAAGACAAACCCTCAAAGACAGGGGATACTATAACAGCAGAGCAATTACAACCATCTCCCTCCATTGTTACATCTGAACTTTCAAGTCCTGATTCGAGCTTCAATTGAACTTCTTCTAGTGTCATAATTTTTAATGTAATATTTTGAAATAATTATACGCTCTAAGCACTAAAAATACCTTTGAGTGTAAAGAAAAACAAGATCGACATTATTGCTCCAGCTGGCAATGTAATTAACCAAGATAGAAATATTCTATTAACAACTCTCAGGTTCAATGATGCTACGCCCCTTGCAATACCCACACCAAGAACAGCACCAACAAGTACCTGAGTTGTTGAAACTGGAAGCCCCGTATAAGAGGCAAATACTACTGTTGTTGCAGCGGCGAGTTCAGCAGAAAAACCTCTACTTGGCGTTAGCTCAGTAATATTTTTACCGATCGTTTTCATTACTCTAAAACCAAAGGTTGCAAGACCAAAGACGATTCCACCGCCACCTACTAGCAATATCCATGAAGGTAGTGCACTTTTTGAGACAATTTGTCCGCCCGATTCAACAATACTATAGACCGCAGCTAATGGGCCAATTGCATTTGCAACATCATTTGATCCATGAGCAAAAGCCATTGAGCAAGCTGTAATTACCATCAGTCCGCCAAATAGTTTCTCCATATTTGCATAGGAGAACTCATTATCATCTTCGGGGTTGGTTTTAATTCGCCTAATAATAATTGCGGCAATGATGGCTGCAAGAATTCCAACTAAAGTTGCAATCATCATACTTGTTGGAAGGTCCTTACCGAGATGTTTTAAAGAATCAACATGCTTGAGTCCTTTTAATAGAGTAACCAGTGAGAGAACAAATCCTACAAAAAAAACATAGAAAGGGAGGTATTTTTTTGCATTTTCAAGTGGTTGCTCTGTATCTATTACTAGGCGCTGTAAGCTTTTAAATATCATAATAGCCATTGTTCCTGCAATAAGTGGTGAGACCACCCAACTTGCAATAATGGCATACACTTTATCCCATGATACAGCCTCTATACCAACTCCAACTGCTCCAAAACCAACGATTGCACCAACGATTGAATGTGTTGTAGATACTGGCCAACCAAGAGATGAGGCAATTAAAAGCCAAGTTGCTGCAGCCAATAGTGATGCAAGCATTCCATACACCAATAACTCTGGATTATTTGCAAACGCTCCTGCATCCAGAATACCTTTGCGGACAGTTGCAGTGACCTCTCCACCAGCCAAAACAGCTCCTGCAAATTCGAAAATGACTGCGATAATGACAGCCTGTTTGAAAGTTATAGCACCAGAGCCAACAGATGTCCCCATTGCGTTTGCAACATCATTGGCACCAATGCCCCAGGCCATAAATAGACCAAATCCAATGGCCAACATGATGAGAATATCTCTATTTTGAACGATAATTTCCATTGTTAGCCCCCTACTTTGTCAACATAACTTCAAAACGCGATCCAACCTTTTGGGCTGCATCAGCAGTCTCACCAAGCCACTCAATGGCTCGATAATAAAACATTACATCTATAGGTGGTAATTCGGCCTCAAGCAGATAAAGCTTTTTTCTAATAATTTCTTGAGCAACATCTGTCTCATGTTCCAATTCGTTGACTTTCTTAATCATCTTGTCAACAATTTTTCGCTCTCTAGAACTAAACGCAGTCTCTAAGAGCTCATCCAATTCATTAATTGCAACTAAGGCGGCCGCTGAAGTTTTAATGCATAGCTTAGATAATTCTAAGAAGTCTTCTGCAAACTCTTTTGGAAAGTGCATTTTTCTCGACATCATCAAGCCTGAAAGATCTTTTGTAATGTTGGCAATAGAATCCTGAATTAATAAAACATCCAGTAAATCCCTTCTAGAGAAAGGCATCATAAATGTACTTGGCAAATTCATTCTTAGTTTTTTCTTAAGAACATCTGCTTTCTGTTCTTTTTTGCCAATTGATAGATGAGCTGATTGAGCCTTTTCCCAATCTTCAGTATTAGCCGCTTTAGCAAAAACTCCAAACTCTTTTAAGCATGAATGAACCTGTTTCATGTGCTGCTGTAATGGGCTTATTGGTGACTTTCCAAATAGGCTAGTTATGTTGTCTTTTCCAGTCATATCTCTAATCTACTCCGTATATAGTTTAAAGGTAAAAAAATACTACAAAATAACTCAAAATTTCTTTGGCAGTTGGAGCCAAAATGCGCATTATAACGAATTGAATTCAAATTTAGGTTGCTTTTTATTACAACAAGAAGTGTATTTAGTTTCGTTCAACCTCTTCATTATAGCTGAGTTGTTAAGCCTTAGTATGAAGGTCCTAGAGAAAGCCCTTAGTTTTTCTGTAGTTGAATATTTTTCAAACCGGATAGATTATTTATCGAAAGAGTAATCATTTATAAATGGCAATAATTTACTTTTAATCTCCTCAAAACAAAGCTCAAATGCCTCATATTCTTTCCCATCTGGATCATCAAAGCCGATATGAGTCACAGGAGTATTGCCAGGGAAAACGGGACAGGTTTGACTTGCATTCTCACAAACCGTAATCACTAGATCAAATTCAATTTGCTCTAAATCTTTGATGGGCTTAGAGTGGTAATGATCTCTCCAAATACCTTTAGATTGAAGTATTTTTTTTGCACTTGGATTAACCATGCCGCTGGCAGAAACGCCACTTGAGTATGCTGCAATTTTTCCATCAAAAGTACGATTAATGAGGGCCTCTGCAATAATACTTCTGCAACTATTACCGGTACATAAAACCAATACTTTCTTTGCCATAGTTAATTCTTATGAGTCTGATTTAAAAACTTTCAGAAAAACTAAAGCTGCACATACCGCTCCCAAAATTGTTGCGACAATATAAAGCCATAGATGCTCAAAGTTTCCACTGACAAGGGCCGGTGCTATACTTCTTGCAGGATTCATGCTTGCACCTGTTATTGGTCCAGCAAACATCGATTCGAGTCCTACTGTGAGTCCAATTGCTAATCCTGCGAAATCCTTTGTCGCCTTGCCATGAACTGCTGAAGAACAAATGACAATCATCAGAATAAAGGTGAGGATAAACTCAAAACCAAAAGATTGCGAAGCAGAGCCACTTGGAAGGGTTGCCCCAAGATAGCTCACGTCTGACACTAAAACAAAATTTTCTCTCAATAGTAAATAAAGGGCTAAGCTTGCAAGTACTCCACCAAGTATTTGTGCTGAAATATATGGGATAACATTTTTTCGTTCAAATTCACCCATTGACCAAAAAGCAACTGTCACAGCTGGATTGAAGTGAGCGCCGGAGACATGTGCAAAGCTATAAATTAATGCAACGATAACAAACCCAAAAGTTAGGGCAATACCGACATGTCCAATTGCGTTAGCAATGTCGTTAATAATGATGGCCCCAGTTCCTGCAAACACAAGAATAAAAGTTCCAATTAATTCTGCAATTAGTTTTTTTTGCATACTATTTATTTTGCTCAATCTAACTAAAAAAATAAATCATCATAATGGGTCAATATTTCTGCTTTATGACAAATGAAGTTTAAATTTGGAGTCTAAGAATTTAAAGGGTAACATTATACAAAATATTTGAAATAATTAATTCATAGTATCAATTATTTCGAGATAAAAACGTACCCCAATTAGAATGAATACTGCAATTATATTAGCTGCTGGACAAGGCACTCGAATGAACTCTCAGACGGCTAAAGTTCTTCACAAAGTCGGCAACAAGAGTCTTCTTCAACACGTCATTGATGCATCTCGCCCTCTAGTCAATTCTATTAATGTAATTATTGGACATCACTCAGAATCTGTCAAAAAAACAACTTCAAATGACGACATTAACTGGGTTAATCAAAAAGAGCAGCTTGGAACAGGTCATGCTGTTCAACAAGCAATCCCTCATATCAATGACAACTCAATCTGTTTAATTTTATATGGTGATGTGCCCCTTATCAAAACTGAGACACTTCAAATACTGACTGACAAAGCAGAATCTTCAGGCTTTTCCCTGTTGAGTGTTATGATGGAAAATCCCTTTGGGTATGGCAGAATTATTAGGGATTCAAATAATTCTATTTTGTCAATTGTTGAACAAAAAGATGCGAGCAAAGATGAACTTCAGGTCAGAGAAATTAATACAGGGATCATGGCAATCAGAGGCTCAATCTTAAAAAAATATTTAAAAGAATTAGAGCCAAATAATTCTCAAGGAGAGCTTTATCTGACTGATATAGTTGAAAAAGCAGTTAAAGATAATGTTAATATTGCTTCATTTATATGTGAAAGTGTGGCAGAAGTTATGGGAATTAACGACAAAAATCAATTGTCACAAGCTGAAAGAGCATACCAACAGAATAAAGCTAGTGATTTAATGTCAAAAGGTTTAACCATCATGGATCCAAAACGATTTGATTGTCGAGGTGAGTTGAGCTTTAAAGATGACTGCGTTATAGATGTGAATGTGGTATTTGAAGGTGATAATGATTTAGGTAAAAATGTTTTAATTTCGCCTAATTGTATTATAAAAGCGTCTAAAATCGGCGATAATACTCATATACTCGCAAACTCAATTATTGAAAATGCTGTCATTGGATCCAATACTTCGATTGGCCCTTTCGCACGAATACGTCCTGAAACTAAGATAGGTAATCATTCAAAAATTGGTAACTTTGTTGAAGTTAAAAAATCATCTATTGAGAATAATTCAAAAGTCTCACATTTAAGCTACATTGGCGATAGCAAGATAGGAAACGATGTCAATGTTGGGGCTGGCGTTATTACATGTAACTATGATGGTATTAATAAATTTCAAACTGAGATTAAAGATGGGGCTTTTGTAGGTTCCAACAGTCAGTTGGTCGCCCCGGTCACTATCGGGAAAAATGCAACAATTGGTGCTGGCTCCACTATAACTCAGAATACGCCAGACGGTCAACTCACTCTGAGTCGAAATAAGCAGTCCACCATTAGTAAATGGAAACGACCTCTTAAGAAGTAATATCTATCTCATAAAGGATACATCTGAATGTTTAACCTACCAAAAAATGTATGGATACTGACCGCTTGTCAGTCCTTGTTTATGTCTCTGAGTGTTTTTATTGTTTTTGTAGCGGGCATTATTGGTAGTAACCTTTCACCAGTAAAAAGCCTGTCTACTTTACCTGTTGCGACTATTGTTGTAGGAACTGCGGTAAGTGTTATTCCAGTGATAAGACTGATGTCAGTATTTGGCAGAAAAAAGGTTTTTTTAAGTGCCTGCCTTTACACAATTTTATTGATTTCTCTTTGTATCTTTTCAATCACTAAAGAAATGTTTTTTCTTTTTAGCTTTTCTAGCTTCTGCCTTGGCGCCAGTGTGGCAACCATGATGCAATTTAGGTTCGCTGCCATTGAGAGTGTTGAACCTGAAAAAAGACCGTCAGCTACTGCGGTTGTTCTTCTTGGTGGATTAATTTCAGCCTTCCTTGGAACCGAAGTTGCAACTTTAGGCAAGAATTATTTTGAGACTGACTTTGTGGGATCTTTCGTTCTGCTGGCGTTTTTATTTGTAATTGCTTTCATTTTGATGACTTTTTTTCAGCCAGCTGTTAAGTTTAAAGAGCAAGTAGATGAGTCAAAAAGATCATTAGTCGAGATTGTCAAACAAGGATCTTTTATAGTCGCTGTATGTGCAGCAACTACTGGATATGTCGTCATGAGTTTCATTATGACTGCGACTCCTGTAAGTATGCACGTCATGGATGGCCACTCTCTTCACCATACTAAGGTAGTTCTGCAAAGTCATGTCATTGCAATGTTTCTCCCTTCTCTATTCACTGCATTAATTGTTCGATATATAGGGTTAACCCGTATGATGCTTTTAGGCATTTTATTATTCTTTATCTCGGTAATCATTGCCTTTATGAGCCATGCACTTACTAATTATTGGTGGTCATTGGTGCTGCTAGGACTGGGATGGAATTTTCTATTTATTGGTGGTACAAATTTACTCCCAAGGTCTTACAATGAGAATGAAAAGTTTAAAGTTCAATCTATCAATGATTTTTTAATATTTGGTCTACAAGCCCTTGCTGCACTCTCAGCGGGATGGTTTGTATTTAATTTTAGCTGGGAAGTTGTTCTTCTTTCGGTGATCCCACTTCTTTTAATGCAATTGGTTCTGCTCTTGTGGTGGCTAAAGAAGAATGGTTAATTCTAATCAGTTTTTTTCTTTTATAATGCAACAAAATCTTATTGGAGTTATGAATGTTTGAGGTTAGACCACTCACGCCATCAATTGGAGCTGAGATTTCAGGTATCTCTCTTAATGATGAATTAAATGATGATGCTATCGAGCAAGTATATAACTCTCTTATTAAACATCAGGTCATTTTTTTTAGAAATCAAAACCTTTCGCCAGAGTCACATCTTAAATTAGCAGAAAGTCTTGGAGAGATTGATCCTGGGCACCCCGTTTATCCTCATGTAGATGGCTATCAAAGTATTGTTTTACTGAGGAATGATGCTAATAATAGGCCTGATACTGCTGACTGGCATAAAGATTTGACTTTTAAAGCAAATCCTCCTTTTGCTAGCATACTCCATGGGATAAAAGTTCCTAAGTATGGTGGTGATACACTTTGGGCAAGCATGAGTGCTGCCTATGATCAGCTACCAGATGGCTGGAAAGATTATTTGGAGGGCCTTGAGGCGATCCATGATATGGGGACATTTCGCAACGATTACTATAAAGAAGGTGGCGTTGAGTCAATTAATAATGCTCTGAAATCTGTTGGCTCAGCAGTTCATAAAGTCATAGATACTCACCCAATTTCTGGCCTTAAATATATTAATGTTAATCAGTCATTTACACGAAATATCGTTAATGAAAATCAAGGTCCAAGTGACCATGTGTTGCAGTTTTTATATCAGCATATGAATAAGCCTGAGTTCCAGGTGAGGTTTCACTGGGAAGATAACTCTGTTGCCATTTGGGATAATCGAATAACCCAGCATTATGCGGTATGCGACTACTTACCTGAATTAAGGCATATGCAACGAATCACTGTTATTAACGATAAAAGGGATAAATCTTAGACTGTCAGTCACCCTAGCTTAAATGTGAGAAGCCCTGTTTTAAATCCTCAATAAGGTCAGTTGTATCTTCAAGTCCTATACTCAGACGAATTACATGCTTGCCATCATGAACCCATTGGCCATCTCTCTTATATGGTCTAGCAGTTAACAAACTTTTATAGCCTCCCCAGCTAAAACCAAGGGCGAACATCTCAAGCGAATTAATAAATAACGCAATTTGATCTGCGCTATAAGCCTCTTTAAATGTAAATGAAAATAAGCCTGAAGATCCTGAAAAATCTCTCTTCCATAATGCATGTTGGGGGTGTGACTCTAGGCCAGGATGAATGACACAATCTACTATATCTTGCTCATCAAGCCACCTAGCAACCTCATTTGCCGAGTTCTCATGAGCCTCCAATCGAACCTTAAGAGTTCTCAGGCCCCTAAGCGCAACATAACAGTCTTGAGGGTTTGTGTAATTCTCAACAGTCTTAAAATAGTCTGCAAATTCGTCAGCATACTGCTTATTAACCGTTGCGCAGCCCATTAGCATATCTGCGTGACCACATATATATTTAGTGACTGATTGAATTGCAATATCAGCCCCTAGATCAAGAGGCTTTAGATACAAAGGAGTAGCCCAGGTGCTGTCAATGATAGTCATAATGCCCGCTTTTTTTGCAGCCTTTACTACTTCTACAATATCTTGCATTTCAAATGTATTCGAACCTGGAGACTCTAGAAATATTAGCCTAGTCTTTTTGGTAATATAGCTACTAATCTTAGATCCAATATCTGATGGAATATGCGTTGTTTTTACATCATATTTAGAAAGAATCTTATGACAAAACCTTGAGGTTGGGCCATACACATTATCACAAACTAAAACCTCATCACCACTTTGAGTAAAAGCCATCAAAGTACTTGTTATTGCATTAATCCCTGATGGAAATGCATAGGTTCTATGACCATTCTCAAGCTTACATATTGCCTCTTCAAAGGCTTTTTGAGTAGACAGACCATGTGTTCCATAATCTACGCCTGGATAATTACCCTCTAGGGCTAGCTGCATATCCTCAAAATTATTGAATAGTACTGTGGAGCCACTTTGAATGTCTGGGTTCACAGTTCGTATTTCACGATCACCATACTTCTGGGTATAGTCTATCCAGCCAACATCATTACTTCGCTTTGACATATATATAATTATTTGAAGAATTGGATGCCATCATAGGAGGAATTGAATCCTTTGTCCAGCAATTTTTTTAAGGGATAGCTTCATAGAAATATTAACTGGCTGGCTGCTGGACAATAGAGTGCCGATTTTGATGGAAGCTGAAAAAACTCTTCAAGAACGCCCTTGTAGTTTTCAATTTGCCCCTGGTGAGCATTTTTTTGCCTCTCAATAAATGCATTAATATTTTCACCTTCATGAAGAGAGGAGGTCTTAAAGTCTATAATCCACAAAACTCCATCCTCAACAAATAATCGATCAACAATAATCGTTTGGGTTGAGTTACTAAATTCTGACTCAACTTCTGTTGACTCTCTATACTTAAAAATCCACTCAAAGTTTTTATCACGCTTGGTATTTTTTAGAAGGCTTAAAATTGTATCAGACAAAGAATTGAGTAATCTTGATGGCACTCCCCTCTCTCTAAGCATTGTATCAACACTTAGCGATGATGGATTAAATTCAGCGTGCTCTAGATAGAAGTGAACAATAGTACCCAGAGCACCTTGATAAATTAAATCAAATGCTTTTGGAGAGTTGTTTAAACCATCTACATAGTTTTGCTTTCTAACCAGAGGTGGCATTAAGATTTTGTTGCGCAGGAGTTTTGGAGGTTGTTCTATTTCTAAACTAGACTCATTTTGACTATTGATATGAATGACATTGTCCTCATAGTAGTCACTCAATAATGATAGAAATGAACCCGTTGTAGGCTTTCCACTTTTTGATAGAGCGCCTAATAAATGGACTTCTTGTTTGGCCCTACTCATTGCAACATAAAGGAGCCTCATTAACTCAAAGTGTGATTGTTGCTTCTTTAAATACTGCAAGTATAGATATGTCTCACTCTCGCTATCTTCATCTGTCGGCTTTATGGGAGCCAATAAAACATGATTATCTGAAAACTCTTGCATTTGCATTAATGGAAGGTTGTCATTCCTGCCCTTTTTGCCTAAACCAGGAATAATGACTATATCAAATTCCAAACCCTTGGCTTGGTGGATAGTCATCAATTTCAAATTTGAACTTCTTGATGGTGCATATAAATCTTGAAGCATTGACTCAATCGTTTTGATATTCAAAACTTGATTCGACTCACAATGATTAAGTAGTTTAAGAAACTGAGTTTTAATATTTTTTTCTTGCTCTTCTAAATAATGGTCTTTATAAAGCATTTCTAATACAAATGAAAAGCGCTCAACAAAGGTAAATTTACCCTCAGAAAAAATGGCTTCTTTTGTAGCCAGGAAAATGTGTTGTGCCCTTTTGATCCCATCATCACTCAGATTTTGAACTGACTCTACATTCATTAATTGATTAAAAATGGTTTGATCTGATGTCTTACTAAGCGCCAATAAGTCTTTTAGTTTCAGGCCACACCATGGAGCCCTGAGGATTGAAAGCCATGCTAGCTTATCGCTCAAACTAAGAAGAGCCCTTGTTAAACTTAATAAATCCCTAGTAAAAAGATTCGATCGAAGGGACTCAGTCTTTAATGATTCAAAATTTATATTATTTTTTTGAAGCGCTGAACTCACTTGGCTTAAATGAGATCTTGATCTGACAAGAACAGCTATTTCTTTCTCTTGATTTCTAAGAAGAGATTGTTTAATAATTTTTACTATCTCTTCTGCCTCTTCTTGATCCTGATTTGGACTAAATACATAAAAGGATATAGCATTTTTTTGCTCTTCTTTCGAAAATGGAGTCGATTTTGAGTAATGAATAGAACCAAGAATTAAATTATCTTCATTTGGAAAGATGTTAGCAAAAATCTCATTATTTTCTCTAACAATACTTTGAGTTGATCTAAAGTTAGTACTTAAAATGAGGGGTTTAATGTCAAGGTTCGCAATACCACTTCTGACGACCTCAAGAAATATTCCAACTTGTGACTCTCTAAACTTATAGATAGACTGCATTGGGTCACCAACAAAAAAAATGGTTTTACCGTCATCCTGCTGCCAACCTTCGACAAGCTTTTGAATTAAATTTAATTGTGAATAAGAAGTATCTTGAAACTCGTCTACAAGGACATGTTTAATTTGATAGTCTAGTAACAAAGCGATGTCAGTTAATTCCTCTCGAGTATCAAGCGCATTTATCGCCTGCAAACTGACTTCAGAGAAATCTTGAAGGCCTTTTTCATCAAAAATAACTTTAAGCTCTGCAACGCTCAACTTTAGTACCTGTGCTATGTCAGTAATATATTTTTTTGTAAATTCAGGAAAGTGTTCACTGGGTAAATTATGTAAATTAATGAGCAATTTTTTAAGCTCAAACTCAGAATATAGGCCATCAATAAATTTTCTTAACTGATTTTTTTCATCTTTCATTTCAGCTGGGAAGCCAATAGTTACATCAATTTTCTTTCTCCAGTTTTTTGAACTTTTTGTAATCAGAATATCAGCAATAGCCCTCCAATCCTTTAAGTCTTTAATACTTGACCCAGGGAGTTTTGAAATCTGTGAGATATCTTCCCTCTTGCTAACCTTTAACAGACTAAAAAAATTATCTCCAAGAGCATTTTGAGCAATACCTCGAAGATCTTCTAGATAGTCAGTTATTAATGTTTTTGAGATGCTCTCCAGTGAGCTGATATCTAAAGCGCCATCAATGAATAGCCTTGGTAGCCATTGTTCTCTTTTAGCAAGCATCTCCTCTATGAGGCGATAAAATCTATCAACATGATTATCAAGAGATAGTAAGACTGAGGAAACGCTTGATTTATATTCATCATCATTGATCAACAGCAAAGTATTTTCTGCGGCCTGACGATAAATAAATTCGTACTCATAGGAGTCGATGATTGTTCTGTGGGGAATCAATTGATCAAGAGATGGGAACCTTGAAACTATCAAATTAGATAATGAATCAATGGTAATGACTTTCAGCCGTGAAGGGTGCCTAAGAAGGTCCCAGTTTCTTTTCTTTGATTGATTTAAAACCCGTAAAGCAAGATTATAGGTTATAAGTTTATGAGGCTCCTTAGGTGGCTCCACTTGTGCATTACTTAAAGCACTTACAATTCGGAGCTTTAACTCATCGACTGCCCTATTAGTGAATGTCATAACTAAGATATTTTCTGGTTCTTCAGAAGAGCCCAATAATTTTAAATATCTTTGCGTGATAAGTTCAGTCTTTCCAGAGCCCGCTGGGGCTTGAACAATAAATGAGCTCTCAATATTTAACGCTTGGTCTCTTTGTTTTTGATCATTCACATTGACTCAGGAGCGCCCACCCCAAGAATAGAGAGTCCATTTCTTAAGATCTGTTTCGCTGCATGAATAAGTGATAGTCTAGCTTGAGTCAGATCTTGGTCTTCCAAAATAAATGTGCAAGCATTATAGTAACTATGGAACTGAGTAGCTAAGTCACGGAGATAGTAAGCAAGTTGGTGGGGCTCATACTGAATCGCTGCCGACTCAATAACACTTTTATAACGACTAAGCTCTCTTAGAATATTTTTTTCAACCTCTTCTGTTAAAAGGGATAAGTTCGCATCTTCAAGATTTGACTCAAAACCTTTTTCATTTGCTTGTCTAAAAACAGAGCAAATTCGTGCATGTGCATATTGAATATAGAAGACTGGGTTCTCATTTGTTTTTGATTTAGCCAAATCTAAATCAAAATCCATATGCTGCTCGGATTTTCTAAGAATGTAAAAAAAACGAGCTGCATCATTTCCCACTTCCTTTCTTAAATCTTCAAGAGTTACAAAAGAACCACTTCGAGTTGACATTTGTACTTTTTGGCCACCACGATATAGATTAGCAAATTGAACCAACAGAATTTCTAATTTATCAGGTTTATGACCCAAGGCTCCTATAGAAGCCTTGACCCTTGGGATATAGCCATGATGGTCCGCCCCCCAAACATTAATAATTTTGTCGTAACCACGCTCTAATTTTTCAAGGTGATAAGCGATATCAGAGGCAAAGTAAGTATGATTTCCATTGTCACGAACGACAACACGATCTTTTTCATCTCCATAGTTTGTCGTTTTAAACCAAAGTGCCCCATCTTTTTTATAAATATGTCCACTATCTTTTAGTCTTGTAATGCAAGACTCTGAAAGACCACTATCGATTAATGATTGCTCTGAAAACCATTTTTCAAAGCGCACTCCAAAATCAGCAAGATCATCTTTTATACCACCAAGAATACTTTCGATACCGACTTGAAAAATAGTCTGAAAATTGTCGCCTAATAAGTCTTTTGCTCTGACAATTAACTCATCAATATGGGACTCTTTGTCTCCACCCTCAATGCCATCTTTACAAATATTTTCAAAAACTATATCTGCACTCTGTTTAAAAGACTCACCACTTTCAACAACAATACTATCGGCAATATCATTGATATATTGGCCTTGGTAACCATTATCAGGAAATCTTATTTGCTCTCCACAAAGGGATAAGTATCGTAAAAATATGCTCACCGTTAAAATATCCATTTGTCTGCCGGCGTCATTTACGTAATACTCATTATCAACCTTAAAACCAATATTTCTTAACAAGTTAGATACTGTCGCACCATATGCTGCGCCTCTTCCATGGCCAACATGAAGCGGTCCAGTTGGATTGGCTGAAACATACTCTAAAAGAATACTTTGGCCTTTACCAATTTCTGATTTACCATACATTTCACCCAGCTCAATAATCTCACTTACTATCGAGGTACTGGATGCATCCGAAAGGAAAAAATTAATAAACCCAGGGCCAGCAATTTCAGTTTTTTTAATAAAACTTGCATCCTCTAGTTGATTAACAATAATTTTTGCAAGCTCAAGAGGGCTGGTTTTGGCTTGTTTGGCAAGCATCAATGCAATATTAGTTGCATAATCACCGTGACTTTTGTCTTTTGTATGATCGAGCCTTACTTTAGGAGGCATCTCATTAATTAGCCCTTCATTAATAAGATCCTGGATACATTTTTTAAGTAAGTCTTGTAATTGATCTTTCATATAATCTTGCGAATGATTTCTATTATTTTCTAGATTAGTATTTTCTTAATATTAAACTAGGCTCAAATTATACTTTCAGCGTCCGCTGTAAAACATCTACTTTAAAGCTAATGAGCCTCTTGCCAATTTGATCCAATACCAATATCAACCTCAAGGGGGATGTGCAGCTTTAAAGCATTCGACATCATTAATTTTATTTTATTTGCATACTCATCAGCCTTTTCAGAGTTGATCTCAAATACTAACTCATCATGCACTTGCATAAACATCTTGATCTCATGGCCTTCTGAATCAATCCAATCCTGAATATTAAGCATTGCTTTTTTGATAATATCAGCAGATGACCCTTGCATAGGAGCATTAATAGCAGTCCTCAATGCATGCTGCTGAAGCATTTTATTTTTAGAGTTAATTTGAGGCAAATAAAGCCTCCTACCTAATACTGTCTCAACATATCCCTGAGATTTCGCTTTCTCTTTTGTCTCATTCATAAATTGAAGGACACCAGGATAATTTTCAAAGTAGCCATCTATATATTGTTTGGCTTCCGTCCTTGAAACATCGATTTGTTTAGCTAAACCAAATGCACTCATTCCATAAATTAGGCCAAAATTAATGGCTTTAGCCTTTCGACGCTGATCTTTAGTCACCTTAGAAATTTCTGTATCAAAAACCTGAGAAGCGGTTGATCGGTGGACATCTTCATTATTATTAAAGGCAGTGAGTAAGTTTTTATCCTCTGAGATATGGGCCATAATCCTCAATTCAATTTGAGAGTAATCGGCAGCAAGAATAATGCTTCCCTTATTAGCGATAAAAGCGGACCTAATTTGAGCACCCTGTTCGGTTCTTATTGGGATATTTTGAAAATTAGGCTTTGATGATGAAAGTCGGCCAGTTGCGGTTACAGCCTGATGATATGAGGTATGCAGTCGACCTGTTCTTCTATTGATCTGTTTAGGAAGCGCTTCTAGATATGTAGAATTTAACTTTGTCAGAGTTCTATAGGAAAGAATTAAGTCAACTAAGGGATGATCTAACAACTTTAATGCTTCTTCATTTGTGGATGGTTGGCCTTTGGCTGTTTTCTTTTTTGGCTCAAGCCCAAAACCCTCCTCACTAAATAATATTTGTTGTATTTGCTTAGGCGACTCCAGATTAAACTCATCACCTGCTACTTCAAATGCCTTTGATTGAATGCTAGCCATCTCAGCCTTTATTTCAACTTGCTGATTAAAAAGAGATGTCTCATCTAAAAGTGCACCGTTCCTTTCCAGTCTGAGCATGACCTTAATTAATGGAATTTCAATACTCTTGTACAACGCTACAAGCTTAGGAAAGGATTGAAGTTTTAGCTCAAGTAAATTATTAAGTTCATTTGTCACAATTACATCCTCACAGGCATATGGCATTGCCTCATCAATACTGACCTGATTAAAGGTTAATTGTTTTTTACCGCTTCCAGCTACATCTGAATAATGGATTGTAGTGTGATCTAAATAATGCAGCGCCAAGTCATCCATGTTGTGGCGACTTGCTACTGAATCCAAGCAATAAGATTTAAGCATTGTGTCATCAACAATTCCATTGAGCTCTATGTCGACATTAGCTAAAACATGGGCATCATACTTTAAGTTCTGACCAATTTTGCCTATTACCTCACTTTCTAAAATTGACTTGAGAGAATTCAATACCATATATCTTGGAAGCTGCACTGGAGCATCCAAATAATCATGGGCCACTGGGACGTAATAACTGCTCTTTTCAATAAGGAAAACGAATCCAACGATTTCGGCCTCCATATAGTCAAGACTATTTGTCTCAAGATCAAATACAAAAGACTTGCTAGAGGATAACTTCGATAATAACAATGTAAATTCATCTTCAGTGAGCACTAACGATTTAGTATAGTCATCCATCGATATTTTGGCATCAGTGTTTGGAGATTCTGGTATCTCTTTTTCTTGTGAATTAATTTGAACAGTCTCATTCTTTTCATCTAACTGCTTTAACCACATAGAGAAGCCAAACTCTTTGTATAGGGCAATTAATTCTTCTGTATTTTCTCCAGGCTCCTCTTCTAAAATATCAAAAGGCAGCTGAACATCAAACTTAAGTTGAACTAATTGATAAGAGAGGTCTAATAAATCAAAAGATTCCCTAAGTTTTTCACCTACCTTACCACCAATCTTCTCAGCATTGGCTTTGACTCCTTCAATATTAGAATATTGCTCAAGCCATTTAGATGCAGTCTTAGGCCCAACACTCGGCACACCGGGAATATTGTCTGCAGAATCACCTGTTAAAGCGAGCAGATCTAAAATTTGATTAGGATTAACTCCCATTTTTTCTTTGACATCAGCTTCACTATATAATTTCCCTTTCATATCTAGTTGCTTAATATTTCCACCGACAAGCTGGAAGAGGTCTTTATCACCGCTTGCAATGATTGTCTCAATATCACTTTGAGCTGCAAATCTTGACAATGTAGCAATGACATCATCGGCCTCAACACCTTCAACACATAAGAAATGGAAACCCATAGCGCGAATAATTTTATATAGAGGCTCTATCTGAATAATTAAGTCATCATGAGCGGGACTTCTATTTGCCTTATAGTCAGGAAACATTTGATGGCGAAAATTGGACCCTTTCGCATCAAATACCATTATGAGTTTTGCTCCTTGGTACTTTCTTTGTAGGTGCTTAATGGCATTCACGACGCCAAACATTGCTCCAGTAGGAAAACCACTATCATTGGTTAAATTCTGAGATATAGTTGAAAAGTATGAGCGAAATAAAAACGCTGAACCGTCAACTAAAATGAGTGGGTGGGCCATGTCCAAATTTTACATCTAAACTAAGTTTTGTTGTTCTTGAAAACTAAGTTATAAATTTGCTATTTCAAAATTTATATATTGAGTCTGTATATAAATTGTTATATAAAATGTAAAGATGTCTGACGCTCTGATTACACTTAACAATATAAGCCTAAGCCATAATGGAAAAAATGTCCTTGATGATGTTAGCTTTAAACTCCATGAGGGTGAATTTATAACATTAATAGGCCCAAATGGAGCTGGCAAAAGCTCTTTAATTAAAGTCCTGTTGGGCGTCATTAAGCAGGACTCTGGTGATATAACATATACTGATAACATTAGACTAGGCTACACACCTCAAACTTTTTCAGCCAATCCTTTTATACCGATCTCTGTAAAAGATTTTTTAACCTTAAATCAAAAATTAGACTCTGAATTTATGCTCAAGACTTTTGAGCTAACAGGAATAAAGGATTTACTTAAATCCCCTTTAAAAAACTTATCTGGCGGTGAATTGCAAAAGGTATTGTTAACAAGGGCACTTCTCAACAAGCCAAATGTTTTAATACTGGATGAGCCTGCTCAAAATCTTGACGTTGATGGGCAAATGCAGCTTTACAAGTTAATTCAAGACATACATCAACAACAAAATTGCGCGGTTCTAATGGTATCCCATGATCTCCATAGAGTTATGAAAGAGTCAACTCAGGTTTTATGCCTTTATCACCACATTTGCTGTGAAGGACTTCCAGAGTCAATTTTAAAGGATGAGAAATTTAATGACTTATTTGCTGATCAAATCAATGATTTAATGGCAACTTATGAGCATCATCACAACCACCATCACGAACATTAAATAGCTTTAAAAGCAATGTAAATGATATAATTCTTCCTTTTTTTAAGCTAAGAATTATGAAAAATATTATTGAAGCAGCTTTTGAAGATCGTAACCATCTCACACCAGAATCAGCTAGCTCTGAGGTCAAAGAAGCAGTTAATGAAGCAATACATTTGCTTGACTCTGGAAAGGCAAGGGTTGCAGAGCAAAAAGGCATTGGTGATTGGGAAGTCAATGAGTGGCTTAAAAAAGCAGTATTACTATCGTTTAGACTTGCGGACAATGTCCCCATGCCCTCTGGGTTTACACAGTACTTTGACAAGGTTCCATCTAAATATGCTGAAACTACTTTAAAAGAATTTCAAGCTTCAGGCGTAAGAGTAGTCCCGCCTGCAACTGCAAGAAGAGGCTCATACATCGCCCCAAATACGGTCTTAATGCCATCTTATGTAAATATTGGTGCATATGTTGACTCTGGAACAATGGTTGATACATGGGCCACAGTAGGATCTTGTGCGCAAATTGGTAAAAATGTCCACCTTTCAGGTGGTGTTGGTATTGGTGGGGTATTAGAACCTTTGCAAGCGAGTCCAACTATTATTGAAGACAATTGCTTTATTGGAGCCAGATCAGAAGTAGTTGAGGGTGTCATTGTTGAAGAAGGAGCTGTTATATCGATGGGAGTTTATATTGGCCAATCAACCAAAATTTTTAATAGAATGACAGGTGAAGTCAGTTATGGACGTATTCCAGCTGGATCAGTTGTAGTTTCAGGCAACCTTCCTTCTTCTGATGGAAGTTATTCTCTCTATTGTGCGGTTATAGTCAAACAGGTTGACGCCAAGACAAGATCAAAAGTAGGCATAAATGAACTCCTTAGAGGAATTTAAATTTTGACTTAATTAGATTATGAAAAACCCGCCGTAAGGCGGGTTTTTTTACTAAGCTAGTATTGATTACTTAGTAAAGATCTTATACAACAAACCAACAGCAATTAAGCCGACCAAGTTTGCAGAACCAAGTCCCATAATAATATCTGTTAATCTAGCTATGACATCACCAGGTAGAAATGCAGCTTGACTACCAAAAATTATTTGAACAACAACTGCAAGTGCAATGATACTTACACCAGCTTCAGTTAATTTTTTTACCCAACCAATTACATTATCTAACATATAGTCTCCCCATTAATTTTAAGATAACCAGATTCTTCGCTGATTGTTAAACTTTTTATAGTATCGAAATCAGTGTGTCAAGTTTTCAAGACTCAGAATGGCTAATAATTAGCTAAGATCTTCTAATCTCAATTTAAATAACACAGAATTATTTCATTTATATATTAAAAAACCCGCCGTTAGGCGGGTTCTTCTTGAGTAAATATGAAATGTTTACTTAGAAAAGATGGTATACAACAAACCTGCTGTAATTAAACCAACTAAGCCAGCGCTACCAAGAGCACCAATCATATCCGTTAACCTAGCCACAACATCACCAGGAAGGAATGAAGCGCTTGAGCCAAATATTACTTGAACAACAACTGCAAGTGCTACAAGACCAACACCTGCTTCAGTTAATTTTTTAATCCAACCAGTTACATTACTTAACATATTTTCTCTCCATTAATTATAAAGATAATCAGCATCTTTGCCGATTGGTGGACTTTTTATAGTAATGAAATCAGAGTGTCAAGTTTAATTGATGAAAAAAAACTAAAAAAAGAGCAAAAATGCTCAAAAATTGACTAAAAGTTGCAAAAAAACAACAAAATTTAACTTTATAGGGCCACAGATAAGAAAATCCCTGCAAACGCAGTCATACCAATGTAATTGTTGCTTAAAAAGGCCAGAAAATACTGCTCATTTTGACGTTTTCTCATTAAAAACTGATGATAAGTCATGAAAATAGCAATAATTATTAAAGAAAAGTAATAAATTTGGCCTAATTTGAATATATTTCCCATCACTATAAAAATTAAAATGAGCAAGATTTGTAACAAAGTGATGATGATCTGATCGTACTTTTCAAACAAAATAGCGGTTGACTTTACTCCAATTTGGATATCTTCATCACGATCTGCCATTGCGTATAGCGTGTCATAGATCAGTGTCCATACAAGCGTTGCAAGAAATACAATTCCAGCAGTGATAGGCAATGAACCAGTTTGCGCACTGAATGCCATAGGAACACTCATACCAAATGCGGCCCCTAATACAAACTGAGGTAGGTTAGTCCATCGCTTTGTAAAGGGGTATAGCGATGCGAGAAATAGCGCTATAAATGAAAGCTTAATTGTTAGTTGATTGGTTTGCAAAACTAAAGCTAAAGCTATCAATAGCAATATAAAAAACAATATTAAGGCGGACCTTGGTGAGATTTGGCCTGAGGTGAGCGGCCTATCTTTTGTTCTTTTAATATATTTGTCGATGTTTCGATCGGCAAAATCATTAATAACGCACCCGGCAGTCCTCATAACGATAACACCCAAAGTAAATATAATCAATAAATCAAAATCTGGCCATCCACCTGCACTCAAAAAAAGTGCCCAATAGGTTGGCCATAGAAGAAGTAATATGCCTATAGGTTTATCTAGCCTCATTAATTGGATATATGCATTCATAATTTATTTAAAAATTCTTCTAGATCATTAGGTAATGGTGCTGTAACTTTTTGGATCTCTTTGGTCATTGGATTAGTAAATGTAATAGTTTTTGCATGCAAAAATAATCGGTTTAAACCTTTCTTTTTCATAAACTGATCAAATAAGCTGTCTCCATATTTATTATCCTGGGCCACAGGATGCTTGGCATACTGAGCATGAACCCGAATTTGATGGGTTCTGCCTGTTTCAATTAGGACTTCGACTAATGATGCGCTGAAGTCTCCCAGTTGGAAATTTTTGATTGGATGGAAATGGCTTAATGATTCCTTGCCTTTTGAGTCAATAACGCTGTATCTAGAGTTTTGATAGATAGGCGCATCTATAGTATGTTTTTTCTTGCTCCAAGTATCTTTAACAAGTGCTGTGTATCTTTTTTCTAGTTCGTGATTTACCAGCTGTTCATGAAGTGATTTAAGAACTGATCTTTTTTTTGCAAGAATTAGACAACCCGAGGTGGCTCTATCTAATCGATGAACCAGCTCTATTGGCTCTTTATATTGTGACTTGAGCGCCTCGATTATTCCGATCGAAACTCCACTTCCCCCATGAACGGCCATTCCATGCCTCTTGTTGATTACAACAAGTCCCTTGTCCTCATATAGAATTGAAGAATTAAGTAACGCTAGTAGGTCCTCAGATGGCTTTATATCTTTTGCTGAAGAAGTCCTGATTGGTGGAATTCGAACAACATCTTCTGAATTAAGTTTATAGTCAGCTTTTTTTCTACCTTTATTAACTCTTACCTCGCCTTTACGGATAATTCGATAAATTCGTGATTTTGGAACACCCTTAAGCTGTTTAATTAAATAGTTATCAAGTCTCTGACCAACCGAAAAATCATCAACAGTTATAAATCTTGGTGAATCATGATTGATCATTAGTTTAGGTGAAGAATAGTCTATTGAAATTTTGAGTAGTTACTTTGGCAATCTCTGAAATACTTGTATTACGAATCTCAGCAAGTTTTTCTGCTACGTAATATGTGTAAGCCGGGCTATTAGGCTTACCCCTTTTAGGGACTGGGGTTAAGTAAGGAGAATCTGTCTCTACTAAGATTCGTTCAGCCGGAATTTTTTTAGCAACCTCTCTTAAAGACTCAGCGCTCTTAAAAGTCAAAATTCCAGAAAATGAGATATAGAATCCAAGATCTAGAGCAGCTTCAGCAGTATGTAAGTCCTCTGAAAAACAATGCATAACGCCTTTTTGAGCCTTCTCTTTAGAGAGCATTTCAATCGTATCCTCCTTAGAATCTCTCATATGGATAATCATAGGCTTACCAGAAACATTAGACGCTTCAATATGCCTCTTAAAACGCTCTCTTTGCCAATCTGCCTCATCTTTTCTAACATGGAAATAATCTAAACCAGTCTCGCCAATCGCAATAACCTTTTCTTTATCCGCATACTCCAATAACTCTTCTACAGATGGATCCTTACAATTTGTTTCTGTTGGATGAACCCCAGCGGATGAGTATATATTTGGGTAGGTAAGCGATAGATTATGAACTTGTTCAAAATGCTCCAAATCAATACAAACACATAAAAATTTAGAAACAGATAATTCACTTGCATGCCTTAGCATTGACTCCATACTTCCACCAAAGGCGTCTAAATCAACTCGGTCAATATGGCAATGGGAATCAACTATTTGCATAATAAAAAATTATATCTTAATTTCTAAAAGTGAACGATTATCTGAAACAAATGGAACCTTCAAAACATGGACTTTAGATTCCATATTTTCAATATTTTCTAAAGCGATATTGTCACCCTTCATTAATAAATATCGCCCATCATTAGCTATCAAATGCTTAGTTTTATTAACTGTATCAATCGCTGAAGCAAAAGCCCTTGAAGTTATTTGGGAAAACGATTCGGGGTAATTAAAAGATTCAACTCTAGTATTTATTACCGTTAAGTTTTCAAGACCTAGCTCAGTCTTAACTGTTTGCATAAAACGACACTTCTTTCCAACACTATCGATTACAAAAACATTGGTTTTAGGCTTCATAATTGCAATGATAATACCTGGCAAGCCAGCTCCAGAGCCAACATCTAGTAATAATCCTGGTTTGATAAACTCTAAAATCGAGAAACTATCCAAAAAGTGTTTTTTTATAGACTCAAGAGGATCTCTTATGGCACTTAAGTTATAAACCTTGTTCCATTTATTAATAAGCGCATGATAATCTAAAAGTTGTCTAACCTGTTCATCTGTAAGTGAAACATCCATTGTCTTTGCGCCCTCGCAAAGCAATTTTTTGATCTCACTCACGACAATGTTTTATAAGTTTTGAGAAAGACCAATAATATTGAAATGGAAGCGGGAGTTACCCCTTGAATTCTGCTAGCTTGACCGATGGTTTCAGGTTTAAACTCGTTTAACTTTTGTCTGACCTCATTAGATAGAGCTTTAATCTCTGAATAGTCAATATCTGAGGAAAGTTTCGTATTTTCATTTTTACGATATTTTTCAATTTCATCTAGCTGTCTCTTGATGTAACCTTCATATTTAATTTGGTTTTCTACTTGCTCAATGATTAATCTATCCTCTAAAAAAGGCTTGGCGCTTTCGATTTTACTAAGAAGTTTGTAATCTATATTTGGTCTTTTTAGCAACGCTTCTAGACTGTACTCATGACTAAGTTTAATTCCAAGCACATCCTCAGCTTGGGCATCACTTGACTGAATCCAAAAAGATTTGAGCCGTTTTTTTTCAAGTGCTACTTGCTCATATTTGCCATTGAATGACTGCCAACGATTATCATCAATAAGTCCCAACTCTCTTGCTTGGGGGGTTAACCTTTCATCAGCATTATCCTCTCTAAGTAGTAATCGGTATTCTGCTCTAGAAGTAAACATTCTGTAGGGTTCAGTTGCACCCTTAGTGGTTAAATCATCAACCATGACCCCGATGTAAGATTCGTCTCGCTTAGGTATCCAAGGATTTTTTTCTTGTACTTGCAGAGCAGCATTAACCCCCGCAAGTAAACCTTGTGCAGCTGCCTCTTCATAACCCGTCGTTCCATTAATTTGCCCTGCAAAAAATAGACCAGAGATTTTCTTGACCTCAAGTGTTTGTTTTAATCCACGCGGATCAAAAAAATCATATTCGATTGCGTATCCAGGTCTCATAATCTTGGCATTTTCAAAACCCTTAATTGAGTTTACAAACTCTTCCTGAACATCATAAGCTAATGATGTAGATATGCCATTGGGATAAACCTCATGTGTTGTGAGGCCTTCAGGTTCAACAAAAATTTGATGAGAGTCTCTTTCAGAAAATCTAACCACTTTATCCTCTATTGATGGGCAATATCTCGGACCAATTCCTTCAATTTTTCCACTAAATAGTGGAGAGTCCTTTAATCCATTCGTGATATGCTCATGAGTTTTAGCGTTAGTATGAGTTATAAAACAAGGAATTTGCTTTGGATGATCTGATGATTTACCCATAAAAGAAAAACTAGGTAATGGAGTATCGCCCTCTTGTTTTTGAAGAAGACTATAGTTTATGGTTCTTCCATCTAGACGTGGTGGTGTTCCAGTTTTTAGCCTTCCTACTCCCAAATCATATGAACGCAACCTTTCTGACAAAATATTGGCTGGAGCATCACCCGCTCTTCCACCCTGATAATTTTGTTGCCCAATATGTATGATTCCACCCAAAAACGTACCAGAAGTAAGAATGACCTTATCAGCAAAAAAGTCAAGTCCCATCTGAGTTATGACGCCCTTTACTCGGTTATTTTCGATAATTAAATCATCGACTGGTTGCTGAAATAAAGTTAAGTTGTCTTGGTTTTCGAGCTTCTCTCTTATAACACCCTTGTATAAAAGTCTATCTGCTTGTGCTCTTGTTGCTCTAACAGCAGGCCCTTTTGATGCATTTAGAGTTCTAAACTGAATGCCTGCTAAATCAATCGCTTGTGCCATTGATCCGCCCATTGCATCAATCTCTTTTACCAGGTGTCCTTTACCAATTCCTCCAATAGCAGGATTGCAACTCATCTGACCAAGTGTCTCGATATTATGTGTGATTAATAGTGTATCCACGCCCATCCTTGCTGAAGCTAATGCAGCCTCAGTTCCAGCATGACCACCGCCAACAACAATCACAGGATAATATTTACTTTGGTTCATCTTTTTTTGCCTATCAATAAAAAAGGCCCGATTAATCGGGCCCTTCATTATACGCTTTAAGACTTTAACTTGATAAATTAAGTCATTGGTTGCTTTATTGAGCTGATACTAATACTTATAACCTGCTTCAAAAAGAGTCTCTTGTGATGAAGGCTGAGAGCCCGCAACATAGTCTCCAGTTGAAGCTTCTGAATTCGCTTGACATCTAGCCATTAAGGCCTTTTGGCCTGCTTCAATATTAGTTCCACTCCATGCTTGTAAGCATGACTGTTGAAGCGCTCTACCATATGAAAATGTGAGACTAGTTGAACTTTTATGCTCAATACTATTCATCGTATTAAGATAAACAGAAGCATCTTCTTCTGTTAAACCACCTGACAAGAACATAATCCCAGGCACTGAGGCAGGAACACAACGATTCATTGTTCTTACTGTCATTTTTGCAACCTCTTCTGATCCAGCTTTATTTTTATTATCAGCTCCTGAAACAGTCATTGACGGCTTCAATAATGTTCCCTCTAAGAAAACTTTATTTTCAGAGCAAGCTTTATAGACTTCAACTAAAACTTTTTCTTGAACCTCTGCTGTTGTTTCAATTGTATGGTCACCATCCATTAGGATTTCTGGCTCAATAATTGGGACAAGTCCGGATTCTTGGCAAATCTTTGCATACCTTGCAAGACCCCAAGCATTTTCGCGAATTGCTAAATCAGTTGGACAACCGTCAGCAGTAATTTGTAAAACAGCTCTCCATTTTGCAAATCGCGCGCCCTGCTTATAATACTCAGCAGTTCTTTCAGCTAAGCCCTCGAGCCCCTTACACCAAGTTTCAACTTCGTGAGCACCTGCAAGTGGACTTAAACCTTTGTCGACTTTAATACCAGGAATAATTCCGAGCTTATTAATCTTTGAAACCATGGTCTCACCATCAGCATGGTTTTGATATAGAGTCTCTTCAAAAAGGATTGCACCACTGATAAATTGACCAAGGCCCTCTGAGGTGAAAAGCATGCCTCTGTATGCTTGGCGATTCTCTTCTGTATTCTCAACATTAATTCCAGCAAGTCTTTTACCTATGGTTGGAGTAGATTCATCTACTGCAAGCAGTCCTTTGCCTTTCGCAGAAAGTTGATTGGCCGTTTGTCTTAACTCTTCTTGATTATTTATCATAATATTTACCCTTTTATTTTCTTTTAATAATTTCCATCACCAACACGCAAAATTTTCATCAAGTTTGTTCCACCCGATTTATCTTTATGCATACCCTTTGTAACAATAACAATATCTCCATTAGTCACCTCAGCCCTATCCTCAAGATTTTCAATAACATGACTATTAACATCATTCCAATCATCGGCGCTAGTTTTGTCAATATAACAAGGATAGACTCCTCTGTAAATAGTAACTTTCTTTAATGTTTTATAATTATCTGACATAGCAAAAATTGCAATATTTGAACTAATTCTAGACATCCATAGCGCTGTTTTACCTGTCTGAGTGAGTGTAGCAACAACTCTAGCGCCTAGGTGATTGGCTGCATACATAGAACTCAACGCAATCGTTTCATCAATGCCTTCAAAATTTTCATGAAGTCTATGATGAGAGACTTTTGCTGTTGGACTCTTCTCAGCCTCTAGACATACATCATTCATCGTTTTAACAGCATTCACTGGGTGCTTACCAACTGCTGTTTCAGCAGATAGCATGACAGCATCAGTACCATCTAAAACAGCATTTGCAACATCAAAAACTTCAGCTCTTGTAGGTATAGGGCTCATAATCATTGATTCAAGCATCTGAGTTGCAGTAATCACAAATCTATCATTAGCTCTAGCTAACAAAATTAATCGCTTTTGCTGAGCGGGTAATTGAGGATCACCAATTTCAACTCCTAAATCACCTCGAGCTACCATAATGCCTGCCGACTCCTGAATGATTTCAGTAATGACGTCTTCTTGAAGAGACTCTGCTCTTTCAATTTTTGCAATGACACTTGCGTTAGAACCTGCATCCATTAGAAGTCTCTTTGTTTCACGAACATCATCTGCATTAATAGGAAAAGAGATTGCAACGTAATCCGCGTCAGCTTTAGCCGCAGTAATAATGTCTTGTTTGTCTTTTTCAGTCAGTGCGCTTGCACTTAAGCCACCACCTCGCAGATTAATTCCTTTGTTGTTAGAAAGAATTCCACCTTGCGATACCTTAGTTAGAATTTTTTGTCCCTTAATCTGCTGGACCTCTAGAATTATCTTTCCATCATCTAGCAACAATGTATTACCCACATTTAAATCATTTGGGAGCTCCTTATAGGCGATTCCAACAGAATCCTGACTACCCTCGGATTCATCAAGTTCAGCATCAAGTGCAAAATGATCACCTTTTTTCAGCTCTATACTTCCATCTTTGAATCCTGAAATTCTAATCTTTGGACCCTGTAAATCCATCAAGATTCCAATAAAGCTATCATTCTCTTTTTCGTATTTTCTTATTTGAGCAATACGCTCTAAGTGTTCTTTTTCGTTATTATGAGAAAAATTGATTCTCACAACATTCACTCCTGCATCCAAAATGCCTTTTAAAACTTCTGGATTATCCGTTGATGGACCGAGTGTTGCTAAGATTTTAGTACGTCTATTAATCATTAATTTTGTAATCTTTCCTCAAGTATTTCAACAACTGGAAGTTTTTTTCCCTCTAGGAACTCTAAAAAGGCACCACCGCCTGTAGAAATATAAGAAATTTTATCTTCAATATTAAATTTATCAACTGCAGCCAGTGTATCCCCGCCTCCAGCAATCGAAAATGCCTCAGATTCTGCTATTGCTCTTGCAAGCTGCTCTGTGCCATTTGCAAACTGATCAAATTCAAAAACTCCTACAGGACCATTCCAAACAATTGTTCCAGCGTTCTTCATAATTTCGCATAGTTCAGCTGTTGAATTGGGACCAATGTCAAAGATCATATCATCTGAGGCAACGCTAGTTGCATTTTTAGTGTCTGCTGCTGCAAACTCTGAAAATTCTTTACCGCAAACAACATCGCCAGGAACTGGAATTTGGCAATCTTCCATTAAAGCCTGAGCTGTTGGAATGAGATCATGCTCACATAAAGATTGTCCAACACTATGGCCTTGGGCTGCAATAAATGTATTTGCGATACCACCTCCAACTACTAGCTGATCAACAATCTTAGATAGGGCATCTAATACAGTTAGTTTAGTGGATACTTTTGAACCACCAACAATTGCAACCATTGGCCTTTTAGGATTATCAAGTGCCTTACCAAGAGCCTCAAGCTCTCCAACCAAAAGAGGGCCTGCGCAAGCGATAGGTGCAAACTGAGTAACGCCATATGTAGAAGCATGCGCTCTATGGGCAGTTCCAAAAGCATCTTGGACACAAACGTCACATAAAGCTGCCATTTTTTTAGATAAGGTCTCGTCGTTTTCTTTTTCGCCCTCATTAAATCTTACATTCTCACAGAGAACTACTTCTCCTGACTCCATCTCAACGCCTTCTAGCCAATCGGATTCAAGCCTGACTTTCTGTCCAAGTAATGTTGAAAGGTGATCAGCAACAGGTCGAAGTGAGAATTTTTCTTCATACTCACCAGCATTAGGCCTTCCCAAATGCGAGGTAATTATAACTTTAGCACCAGCTTTAATAGCATGAAGGATAGTTGGCAATGATGCAACAATTCTTTTATCACTTGTTACTTCACCATTTTTTATTGGAACATTTAAATCTTGTCTAATTAGAACTCTTTTACCATTCAGGTCTAAATCAGTCATCTTTAGTAAATTCATCAAATGCTCCAACTCAATAAAATAAGGCCTATTGTGAAATATGGCCAGCTAAACGAAGTAAATTACATGTATAGCTGTACTCATTATCGTACCAAGATACCATTTTAACAAAAGTGTCATCCATTGACATTCCTGCCTCTGCATCAAATGTTGAGGCACAAGTACTTCCAACAAAGTCCGTAGAAACTACTTTTTCATCCGTATATCCTAAAACACCCTTCATTGAACCTTCAGATGCAGACTTCATTGCTGCACATATTGCATCGTAATCAGAGGAGCTGTTGAGCTCAGCTGTTAAATCAACAACAGAAACATCAGAGGTAGGAATTCTAAAGGCCATTCCAGTCAATTTTCCATTCAATTCTGGCAATACTTTACCAACAGCTTTTGCAGCTCCAGTAGATGAAGGAATAATGTTTTCCAAAATACCACGACCACCACGCCAATCTTTCATTGACGGACCATCAACAGTTTTTTGAGTAGCTGTTGCAGCATGGACTGTGGTCATTAATCCACGCTTAATACCCCATTCATCATTCAGTACTTTGGCAATTGGTGCCAAGCAGTTTGTAGTACACGAAGCGGCTGAAATAATTGATTGACCATCGTAAGCATCATGATTTACGCCGAAAACAAACATTGGAGTACTATCCTTAGATGGAGCTGATTGAATTACTTTTTTTGCACCTGCATCTAAATGAGCTTGGCAACCTTCTTCAGTCAGAAAAAATCCAGTACAGTCAATTACAAGGTCAGCACCAATATCACCCCATTTCAAATCTGCAGGATTGCGTTCAGCAGTCAGGCGAATCTTTTTACCGCCGATAACAAAATTGTTGCCTTCAACAGCTACGTCTTTACCAAACCTTCCATGAACAGAATCATATCGCAACATGTAAGCCAAATAATCATTATCAAGAAGATCGTTTACACCAACCACCTCTAAATTATCAAAATCCTTATCAATCGCACGAAATACCATTCTTCCAATTCGACCAAAACCATTAATTCCAACTTTTATTGTCATCTCAAACTCCTATAATAAATTAACTTAAAACTCTCTCAACAGTAGAAACTACATTGTCTACGGTAAAACCAAAATGCTTAAATAGTTCTCCGGCAGGTGCTGACTCACCATAGGTACTCATTGCAACAATGCCACCATCTAGCCCAACATATTTATACCAAGATTCGGAAACACCAGCCTCAATCGCCACTCTCTTAACTCCTGGCGTTAGCACTGAGTCTCTATAAGACTGTTCCTGCTCATCAAAGGCGTTAGTTGATGGCATCGAAACCACTCGAACCTTTTTGTCACCCATTGCTTTTGCAGAATCGATCGCAAGTGAAACCTCTGAGCCAGTTGCTATCAGAATAATGTCAGCCTTTCCACTGCAGTCTGAAAGCACATAGCCCCCTTTTTCAATATTGGAAACCTGCTGACTTGTACGCTCCATTGGCGTTAAATTTTGTCTCGAAAATATTAGTGCTGTTGGAGCATTTCCTCTCAGCATAGCTACTTTCCACGAAACTGCAGACTCGATAGCGTCACATGCTCGCCATGTTTGAAAATTTGGAATTACTCTCATAGTTGCAATTTGTTCGACTGCTTGATGCGTTGGGCCATCCTCACCCAAACCAATAGAGTCGTGAGAGTAGACAAAAATGGTTCCAATTTTCATCATTGCAGCCATGCGTAATGCGTTTCGCATATACTCCATAAACATTAGGAATGTTGCGCCGTAAATCTTGAATCCACCATGCAGAACCATACCATTCATCATAGCAGCCATCCCAAACTCTCTAACTCCCCAAGAGATATAATTTCCATTTGCATTGTCTGCATTAACTAAGACACTTCCAGACCAGTTAGTCAAATTTGAGCCCGTCAAGTCTGCTGAACCGCCAAATAACTCTGGAACAAGAGGGCCCATAGCTTCAATTGCATTTTGAGATGCTTTTCTTGAAGCAATATTTGGCATATCCTGCTGAGTTTTAGCAATAAATTCATCCATTTTTGTTGAAAAATTCTCAGGTAATTTTCCACTGATGCGACGCTGATACTCAGCCGCTTCATCGGGGAAAGAGGCGCTGTAAGCTCTAAATTTTTCACTCCACTCTTCTTCAACCTCTGCACCTTCAGAAACATGATTCCAGCCCTCGTAAATCTCTTCAGGGATATCAAAAGGCTCATGTTTCCAGCCTATATTCTCTCGTGTTTTTGCAATTTCCTCATCCCCTAAAGGGGCTCCATGACAATTATGTGAACCAGCAAGATTAGGCGAACCGTAACCAATAACTGTTCGAGTACAAATTAAAGAGGGCCTATCCTGAATTCCTTTAGCTTCATTAATAGCAGCATTAATAGCCTCTGGGTCATGCCCATCAACATCGGATATAACATGCCAATTATATGACTTGAAGCGACCCGGAACGCCCTTCTCCATCCAATCACCAATATGGCCATCGATTGAAATATCGTTGTCATCCCAAAAGGCGATTAGTTTACCCAGCCCAAGTGTTCCAGCTAGAGCACATGATTCATGGGATAAGCCTTCCATTAAACACCCATCTCCCATAAAAACGTATGTATTGTGGTCCACAATAGAGTGCCCTGGCTTATTGAATTGGGCAGCTAGAGTTCTCTCAGCAATTGCCATACCAACAGCATTAGTAATTCCTTGTCCAAGAGGGCCAGTTGTAGTTTCTACACCCTCAGCATAACCATACTCAGGATGTCCAGGTGTTTTAGAATGTAGTTGACGGAAATTTTTAAGATCCTCTATGCTCAAATCAAATCCAGCTAAGTGAAGCAATGAATAGATAAGCATTGAGCCATGACCATTAGATAATACAAAACGATCTCTATCAGACCAGTTTGCGTTGGATGGATTGAACTTTAAATGCTTATTCCATAAAACTTCAGCAATATCAGCCATACCCATTGGAGCGCCTGGATGTCCAGAGTTTGCTCTTTGTACAGCATCCATGCTCAAAGCACGGATTGCATTTGCTAATTCGAGTTGTGTAGCCATTGTTAAAACCTATGAAAAAATAGTGAACCCCAAATTATACATTTTTTTTTCTATCATCCTGCCCTCAAAAGCCTCTATGAAAGCAAATTTGAGGAAAAATATTCAATAGCAGTATAGTATCATTACTACTTTATTTACAAAAGTTAAACTATACTTAGGAATGCATAACTCACTTCATTTCTAATGTATTAAAATTATACTTTTGATGAAAAACTCTATTATTACATTTTGTGTCAAAAATAGCTGCTACTCATCGTATCTTAAAAATAAGAACCATAGATAAGGGGTCTAATGATTGAAAATATTGTCTGGCTGAAAGATGTCACTATGACTGACGTTGAAAGAGTTGGTGGAAAGAATGCGTCACTTGGTGAAATGATTAGTGGTCTCAATTCCCAAGGCGTGAGAGTACCAGGAGGATTCGCAACAACAGCGGTCGCATTTGAGTCCTTCTTGGACCATTCCGATCTTAAAAGTAAAATAAATAATCTGCTCTCTAATCTTGATATTACCAACATTAAGGAGCTTACTAAAACTGGCTCATTAATAAGACAATGGGTCGAAGAGGCACCTTTTCCAGAGGATCTCCATCAGTCTATTGTCGATGGATATGAAAAACTGACTAAGCAGTATGGCTCAGATGTTACCTTCGCAGTTCGATCTTCCGCTACTGCTGAAGATTTACCTGAAGCATCCTTTGCTGGGCAACAAGAAACCTATCTTAATGTCAGTGGAATTGATGACATCTTAACCTCAATACGAAGAGTTTACGCATCTCTATACAATGATAGAGCAATCTCTTACAGGGTCCATCAAGGCTTTGAACATGAAATGGTTTCATTGTCTGCTGGTATTCAGCAGATGGTTCGAAGTGATATAGGCTCTAGTGGTGTTATGTTTACGCTGGACACGGAATCCGGATTTGATGATGTAGTATTCATCACTTCGGCTTATGGCCTAGGTGAAACGGTTGTTCAAGGCTCTGTCAATCCAGATGAATTTTATGTGCACAAACCTACCTTAAAATCTGGAAAACCTTCAATTCTATCTAGAAGCCTTGGCTCTAAATCAATAAAAATGGTTTACGCAGAAAAAGATTCGGGATCACTAGTTAATACAACCGAAGTAAATTCTGATGATCGAATAAGATTTAGTTTAAATGATTCTCAAATTGAAGAGCTTGCTCATTATGCAATTAAAATTGAAAGCCATTATGGAAGACCAATGGATATTGAGTGGGCACTGGATGGAGTTGATGGACAAATCTATATCGTTCAAGCCAGACCAGAAACTGTTAAAAGCAGACAAAGTTCTCAAAAAATTGAACGCTATAAACTTCTTGAAACATCAAAAACGATTGTTGAAGGAAGAGCCATTGGCCAAAAAATTGGCACAGGAAAAACTAAGATAATTAATGACTTATCTGAAATGGACTCAGTCCATGAGGGTGACGTACTTGTTACAGACATGACCGACCCTGACTGGGAGCCAGTCATGAAATTAGCTTCTGCAATTATCACCAATCGTGGTGGGAGGACTTGCCATGCTGCGATTATTGCTAGAGAGCTCGGAGTTCCTGCCATTGTTGGAACTGGAAATGCGACTGAACTATTAAAAAATTCTGAAGAGGTCACGGCTTCTTGTGCAGAGGGTGATACAGGCAAAGTCTACGAAGGTAAATTAAATTTTGAACACACATTTTCTGAAGTAAGCAACCTTCCTGATATTCCAGTCAAAATTATGATGAATGTAGGAAATCCATCTCGCGCATTTGATTTTGCAAGTATTCCCAATACTGGGGTAGGGCTCGCTCGCCTTGAATTCATTATCAATAATACGATTGGCATTCATCCAAAGGCTTTACTTGAGTTTGATAGCTTGCCGTCTGAACTCAAAAGTGAAATCAAAAAAAGAACATCCTGCTATAAATCACCTGTGGACTTTTATGTTCAAAAACTCACTGAAGGAATTTCAACCATAGCAGCCAGTTTTTCTGAATCCCCTGTAATCATTCGCATGTCAGACTTCAAATCTAACGAGTATTCAAATTTATTTGCAGGAGAACTCTATGAACCCAATGAAGAAAATCCAATGATTGGATTTAGGGGCGCTTCAAGGTACATCTCAACAGATTTTAGAGAGTGTTTTGAACTTGAATGCAAGGCGATAAAAAATGTCAGAAATGTAATGGGTTTAACAAATGTTGAAATCATGATCCCTTTTGTTCGAACCACATCTGAAGCCTCAAAAGTAATTGATCTTCTCAAAGAAAATGGCCTTGAAAGGGGTAAAGATGGTTTGAGAATAATCATGATGTGTGAACTTCCTTCGAATGCAGTTATTGCTGAAGAGTTTTTGGAATACTTCGATGGCTTTTCTATTGGCTCAAATGATTTAACACAACTGACTCTAGGAATGGATAGAGACTCTGGCCTTATTGCTGATGGTTTTGACGAAAGAAATGCAGCAGTTAAGAAAATGATCACGATGGCTATTGATGCTTGTCACCGTGAAGGCAAGTATATTGGTATTTGTGGACAAGGGCCCTCTGATCATATGGATTTAGCTCAATGGCTTTTAGAAAAAGAAATTACAAGTATCTCTCTTAATCCAGATACTGTTGTTGAAACCTGGACCAAACTGGGTACGCTTTAATAGCATGAGAACCGTATTTTTTATTTCAGACAGAACTGGAATTACCGCAGAAGCACTTGGAAATAGTCTTCTTACTCAGTTTCCCCAAATTGATTTTAAAAGAGTCAATCTTGCCTTTATTGACACTCAAAAAAAGGCACAAACAGCAGCTCAATTGATTAAAGAGGCGTCAGAGACTGATGGTCAGGCTGCTCTAATTTTCAGCACTCAAGTTTCAAATGAATATCGTCATCTTCTTGAAAATAGTGGTGGGATTATTTTTGATTTTTTTGAGACTTATATTTCAAAAATGGAGAAAATACTTGAAACTCAATCTTCACATGAGATGGGGCTTTCTCATGGCGTGGGTAATAAAAATACCTATTCAGGTCGAATTGATAGCATAAATTTTGCCCTTAATAATGATGATGGACTTACTACTAAAAATTATGAAACTGCTGACATAATTCTGACAGGGGTCTCTAGATCTGGAAAAACACCAACATGTCTTTTTTTAGCACTTCAGTATGGAATCTATGCTGCAAACTACCCACTTATTGATGAAGATTTAGATACCTCTAAACTTCCAAATGCTCTTAAAGGCTTTAAAAATAAACTCTATGGCCTAAGTATTAACCCAGTTAGACTCCAAAACATAAGAGATGTTAGAAGATCTAATAGCGGTTATGCCTCAATTGAACAATGTCGAAAAGAGGTGAGAAGAGCGGAGGATATGTTTGTTCAAAATGATGTTCCTTATATCGACACCAGCCACATCTCAATCGAAGAAATTGCGGGACGTATACTTCAAAAAAGTAAACTAGAGAGAAGGTATTAGATTTTAATAAAGTGAGCCCTTTAGACTCACTTTATAGATTTTCCTTAGGAAGCTTTTAATACGTCTACAGCTACAATTTTATATTCAGGACACTTTGTCTCTTCATCTGTAACGCCACTAGTAACCTCATTGATTAGCACTTCTGGGAAGTGGAAGGTTGTTCTAACAACACCTTTTTTAACCCTGTCTGTAACCTCAACATCAAGTGTGACCTGACCTCTATCAGACTTCAATGTTGCACGATCACCAGATATGAGATCCTTTGCTTTTGCATCTCTTGGGTTGAGCATAATGACATCTTTAGTTAGGATTTGAACATTTGAAGTTCTCCTAGTCATTGTTGCACAGTTGTAATGTTGAAGTTCACGACTAGTTGTAAGAATAAATGGGTACTCATTCTTATGCTTAGTAAGCTCTTCACTCTCTTTCCAGTCATGGTAATGAAACTTACCTTTGCCACGCTTAAACTCTCCAATATGAAGGATTTGTGTATCTTCACCTTTTTTGTTTACAGGCCACTGAAGCCCCATTGGGCTTGCTGCAAGACCTTCCCAAGTTACTCCCTCAAAAAATGATACAACACTAGCAACCTCTTTAAGAACCTCTGCTGCATCAAAATCAGGCTGATCAAGGCCTAATTTACGCATCATTTCAACAATAATTTGACCATCTGTTTTTGTGCCTGGAAGAGGTTTAACAGCAGCATTAACTTGTTGAATTCGTCTTTCTGTGTTTGTAAAAGTTCCACTCTTTTCAAGAAAAGTAGTTCCTGGAAGAACTACATCTGCCATCTTAGCAGTTTCACTCATAAATATTTCTTGAACAACAAGTAAATCAAGCCCCTGCATTGCCTTAACGACATGATGGGTATTTGGATCAGTCTGAACAACATCCTCAGCAAAAATCCAAAGTGCTTTAAGTGAGCCATCAACTGCACCATCGAACATTTCAGGAATTTTTCTTCCAGGAGTTGTTGGTGTTGGAAGACCCAACTTATCCTCATAAAAATCTTGAACATCTTTTTGATCCATCCACAAATATCCTGGGCCATGATGTGGCTGACATCCCATATCGGCTGCGCCTTGAACATTATTCTGACCGCGAAGTGGATTTACACCAACACCAGGTCGGCCTAGATTTCCTGTCATCATTGCCAAATTAGAAATTAGCATAACAGTCTTTGTTCCTTGAGAATGCTCAGTAACACCTAAACCATGAAATTCCATTGCATTGTTTGCAGAAGCATAAGCAATTGCAACAGCTTTAACATCTTCTTTATCAAGCCCTGAAATTTCTGCCATTGCATCCACATCGAGCTCTTTTATTTGCTCTATGAAATCCTCTCCACCTTCACAGCGTTCTTTAATAAACTCATGATCTAAAAGACCAGCCTCAACTATATAGTACTGAATCATATTCAGAACAGCGACGTTAGTCCCTGGTTTGAGTTGAAGATGGTGATCAGCCATTCGAGCTAACTCTGTTCTCACCGGATCAATCACGATTAAAGTAGCCCCAGACATAGCCTGCTGCTTAATTTTAGCGCCAGTTACTGGATGCGCTGCAGTTGGATTAGCACCAATTACGATCATCAAATCTGCTAATGGAATATCTGCAGTTGAATTCGTTCCAGCGCCTGTTCCAAAGCTTTGCTGCATTCCCCAAGCTGTTGGGGAATGACAAACACGGGCACAGCAATCAATATTATTAGTTCCAACTAACTGGCGAATCATTTTTTGGAACATATAATTTTCTTCGTTAGTACAGCGTGCTGATGATATTCCAGCAATTGCATCTGGACCATGATCTTGTTTTATTGATTCAAATTTTCCTTTAATGAAATCGAGCGCTTCGTCCCATGAACATGGCGTTAAAACTCCATCTTTTCTGATTAAAGGGGAAGTTAGTCTGTCTTCATGATTATAAAACTTAAATGCATAACGACCTTTTAAACAAGTGTGACCAGCATTCACAGCATCTTGAGGCGCTCGAATTGATAAAACCTCATCATTCTTTACGGCAACTTCTAGATTACACCCAACACCACAATATGAGCATGTTGTTCGCACAGTTTTATCTGCTTCAACTGACTTAGATTGAAAAACGTCTGAAATAGCTGAAGTTGGACAAGTTTGTGCACAAGCACCACAAGAGACACAAGAAGAATCTCCAAAAAGCATGTCGTTATCAGTAGTAATGCGTGACTCAAAACCACGTCCAGTCATTGTGAGAGTAAACTGGCCCTGAACCTCATCACACGCCCTAACACACCTTGAGCAGTTAATACATTTAGACAAGTCCATTCGCATATATGCATGAGATAAATCTTTTTCACGGTCGCAGTGATTCTCACCTTTTGCATATCTTATTTGACGAACACCAACGCTTGCTGCAACATCTTGAAGCTCACAGTTGCCATTGACTTCACATGTCAAACAATCTGGCGGATGATCACTAAGAACTAACTCAACAATGTTTTTGCGTAGCTTTTTAACGCTTTCTGAGTTTGTATAAATTCTCATTCCAGGAGCTATTGGTGTATGACATGAAGCGACTGTTCTCTTTGGCCCATCTTCTGCAAGCTGAACTTCAACAGAACAGACTCTACAGGCTCCATAAGGCTGAAGATTATCATCATTACAAAGGGTTGGGATTATCTTATCACCAAGAGCCTTATCAGTAAAAGCTAAAATTGATGAAGAGTCATCGAAAGGAAACTCAACATCATCAATAAATACACCTTTTGGTTGATCTGACATACTATTTCTCCATTAAAGGTTTAAACTCGTCACTACAGTGTTCGAGTAAATTTTTAATTGCAAGAGGTAATCCACCGCCCAAAGCGCACAAGGAACCCACCTCCATTGTTTCTAATAAATCATATATTAATTCTTCTGAGAATTTTTGATTATTATCAATCGCTGAACCTAGCATTTCTTTTCCACGAGTAGAGCCTAGTCTGCAAGGGAAACATTTCCCACATGACTCATGGGCTGTAAATGCAAATAAATGCTTTGCGTACTCCACAGCAGAAAATGACTTAGGAATGCATACAAAGCTAGCGTGTCCAAGTAAAAAACCAGCCTCAGCAAAAACTTCAAAATCTAGTTTTAAGGATTTCAGTTTGTCCACTGGGACAATTCCTCCAAGCGGCCCCCCAATCTGAATTGCCTTAATATCAGCATTAAACCCGCCGCCAATCTCATCAATAATAAATTCCAGTGAGGTCCCCAAATCTACTTCATAAAGACCAGGATTATTGAAAAACCCATCAAGAGAAATAAGCTTAGTTCCCAGAGAACGACCATTTCCTATTGACTTATAAGATTTGCTACCATGCTTTAAAATAGCTGCAACCGCTGCTAAACTCTCAACATTATTGACAACTGTTGGTTTTTTATAGAGGCCTTCAACAACAGGAAAAGGAGGTCTAACATCAACCTCAGCGCGGCGACCCTCTATTGATGCTATAAGTGCTGTCTCTTCACCGCAGATATATGCACCTTGGCCTTCAACCACATTCATATCAAAGTCAAACCCACTACCTAAAATGTTTTCACCTAAAAGACCTAATTCTCTTAATTTGGCTAAAGCTTCATTAGTAATATCAATCGATTCAGGATATTCTCCACGGATATACATAAAACCTTGCTTTGAACCAATAATGTATCCGCAAACTACCATGCCAAAAAGGACTTTCAAAGCCTGCTCTTCTAGTAAATAACGATCAGAATACGCGCCTGGATCACCTTCATCAGCGTTACACACCACATACTTAGCTTTGGCTTCTTGCGCTTTACAAAATTCCCACTTCATCCCAGTTGGAAATCCGGCACCACCTCTACCTCTAAGGCCTGAATCCTTGAGCGTATTAATAAGCTCATCCTTGTCAGTTTCAAAACAATTCTGAAGTAATTCTTTAAAATCTTCAAAAGAAGAAAATACCTCATTCTCTACTAAGAATGAAGTTTCTGAATAAGATTTCATTGTGTAAGGAAGACTTTTATGCTCACCAGCCAAAATATTATCTAATTGATTAATATCATCGCCTGAGTAGTTTTCACCATCATAATAAAATGCACTATTTTCATAACACCTACCTAAGCAAATCATTTCACCGACACTATCTTCGCCAAGCTTATTCTTTAGTTTTTGAGTAACATCTTCCTGTGTACCTCTGCACATACAGGCACTTCCAGTACAAACATAAGCTTTTTTATTTTTGAAATCTTCGTTCAGGAAATCATAGAAACTTTTAGTACTATGAATTGTCGATACGCCCAGGTTGTACTCACCCGCAAGTTGGGCATCACTGGTGTCATTTGGACTTACAGATATTTTTCCAAATAAACTATTCTTATCGTCTTTTTTACCAGACAGTAAACTTATGTTTCTAGACATCTATTCTCCGAAATTTTCACTGATACGCCAATTACCAGTGTAGATATTATATTTATTTTTTTTAATAAAGCCAATTAAAGTGATATCAAATTTTTCTGCTAAATCAAGAGCCAATGAAGTTGGAGCACCAATACCAACTATCATTCCAATACCAGACATAACAGCTTTTTGAATAATGTCAAAACCTAAGCGCCCAGAACACATTACAAATTGTTCTAGTGGTTTTAACATTTCGTTGGTGCGAACATGTCCAATTAACTTATCAAGGGCATTATGTCTACCAACATCTTCAGCTATATGCAAGACCTCACCCTTATCAGAAAGTAAAGCACTAGCATGAACTCCTCCAGTACTTGCAAATTGCTTTTGCTTGTCTGAAAGTATATTGGGCAGTTTACTAATTAAACCAATACTCACTATAGGTCCTTCTTTATTAATTTCTGGCTCATAAGCAATTTCAATCGCATTTAGTGTTCCTTTTCCACACACACCACAACTAGAGTTAACCATAAAATGACGCTGTAGATTCTTTAGATCTAGTTGATTACCTTTTGAGAGAGTTACAATCAAAGAATTATCAACGTCATACTTCCCTTTATTCTTAGCGTTAACTCTAATTGAATCAATAGCACTTTTGTCCTCAATTACACCTTCAGAAAATAAAAGTCCACTCACTAAATTCGAATCATCGCCTGGCGTTCTCATTGTCACCATAAGTGGCTCAATGACCCAATCATTGCCCTTGTAATACCTTACAATTATCTCAAGAGGCTCCTCAATTGCAATGCAGTCAGCCGATATTCCTCGAGTTAAACCTTCAACTCTGTGAATCTCATAATCAACTGATCCAACATCTTTCATATCTAGAATAGTCCTTGAACTAATCCATTTTCATCAAGTTTAATTTTATCAGCAGCTGGAACCCTTGGAAGTCCAGGCATAGTCATGATTGCACCACATACAACAACTACAAACTCTGCACCCGCAGAAAGTCTCACTTCTCTAATAGAAAGGGAGTGGCCCGTTGGAGCGCCAAGTAACTGGGGGTCTGTAGAAAAACTATATTGAGTTTTGGCGATACATACTGGAAGATTTCCAAAGCCATTCTCTTGAAACCAGTTCATTTTATCTCTCACCACTTTGTCTGCCATGACCTCGTCCGCCTGATAAAGTGTTTTAGCAATTGTCTCAACCTTTTCTAGCAATGGAAGTTCATCATCATACAATGTCTTAAATTGTGAAGCACCAGAGTCAGCCAATTTGGCAACTTTTTCTGCTAAATCAATCGCACCATCACCGCCATGCTCCCAGTGACTTGTAACACTGACTTCAACGTTAAATTGCTCACAATAATCTCTAATGACTTGGAATTCAGCTTCAGTATCTGAAACAAATTTGTTAATACCAACAACTAATGGCACCCCAAATTGGCTTAAGTTGCGGATATGCCTTCCTAGATTTGAACAACCTATTTTGAGAGCCTCAACGTTTTCATTATTTAACTCATCTTTAGCGACGCCGCCCTGATGTTTCAGTGCCCTTACAGTGGCAACCAAAACAACGGCATCTGGAGCTAGTCCAGCCTTACGACACTTAATATTAAAGAATTTTTCAGCGCCCAAGTCAGCTCCAAAGCCTGCTTCAGTAACCACATAGTCTGATAATTTAAGTGCTGTCTTTGTTGCAATAACTGAATTACATCCATGTGCAATATTAGCAAAAGGTCCGCCATGAATTAGCGCAGGATTACCCTCTAAAGTCTGAACAAGGTTTGGTCTGAAGGCATCCTTAAGAAGAACTGTCATTGCCTGATGAGCGTTGATCTGCTTCGCTCTAACTGGAGTCATATCTCGCGTATATGCAATAATAATGTTTCCTAATCTCTCCTCAAGCTCCACTAGGTTTTGAGACAAACAGAAAATTGCCATAACCTCTGAAGCTACTGTAATGTCGAACCCATCTTCTCTTGGATATCCGTTAGTAGAGCCGCCAAGAGATGAAGTAATAGTTCTTAGAGATCTATCATTCATATCTACAACGCGGCGGAATGCAACCTTTCTGCTGTCAATATTAGTTGAGTTTCCCCAATAAATATGATTATCAATCATTGCAGATAGAAGACTATGTGCAGATGTAATCGCGTGGAAGTCACCAGTAAAATGAAGATTGATATCCTCCATAGGAATAACTTGTGCGTAACCGCCTCCAGCGGCACCACCCTTCATTCCAAAGCAAGGCCCTAAACTTGGCTCACGAAGACAGACCGTAGTTTGTTTACCAATCTTATTTAAACCATCTGTAAGGCCTACCGAAGTAGTCGTTTTACCTTCGCCTGCTGGAGTTGGAGTGACTGCTGTTACTAAAATAAGTTTGCCATCCTTATTTTTTTGGACACCATCAATTGCGTTCCAAGAAATCTTAGCCTTATCATGGCCAAAAGGAACCAGATCCACTTTATCAATGTTGAGCTTTGCTCCAATATCATTTATGTGTTCACCAGAAACTTCTCTAGCAATATCAATATCTGTTTTGTACTCGCTCATTTCTTCTCCTAAGTGCGCTTTAAATCAATTAATAAAGAAAAAAGTCTATTACCACGAAAAAAAATTGGCGGTATAAAACTTGAATCTTGGTGTTAGAATTTTTAGAATAGATATTATCTTACAAATTCAAGCAGCTATTAATAATTAAATTCATAACAGCTTGAATTTTAATAAATGCAGATCTAAACTGAATTAAACATTAGAATCCTCAAAACTATCTTTGCGTTCTTTCATATAGGCTAATAATGCCTCATCAATTTCTGTATCAAGTGGTGGCAATTCATATTCTGATAGCATTTTTTTATAAATGCCATTTGCGAGCATTGCTGTATCTCTTGATCCATCCTGAACCCATTGTTCAAAGCTATTATCATCAAGAACATCTGACATATAAAAGGCTGTCTTAAAATTTTTCTTAGTGTGTTCACACCCTAAAAAATGTTTAGGAACATCATCAGAAAAACTTCCAATTTCACGAATTGCATCCATGGCTTGGCCATTTTCACTCATGTCGATTCCCTCTGCAGAAACCCTCATCATTCCTGCTTGATCAGCGTCCATTATAAATTTTTCATAACTCATGCATAAACCACCTTCTAACCAGCCGGCGGTATGAAGGTTAAAGTTAACACTTGCATTTAAAGTAGCTTGCATGGTATTCGCAGCCTCATAGCCTGCTTGAGCATCTGGCATCTTTGCACCATTAAACCCACCTCCACTTCTAAATGGAACGCCTAATCTTCTAGCCAAAGCTCCTGAAATATTCATCATGTGGGCAGCTTCAGGGGTGCCAAAAGTGGGAGCACCAGATTTCATAGACATTGCAGTGACAAAATTACCATAGATAACAGGTGCGCCTGGTCTAACAAGTTGGGCAAATGCCATGCCAGCAAGTCCCTCTGCTAGACTTTGTGCGGCAACACCTACAGCGGTTGTTGGCGCCATCGCGCCTGCAACAATAAATGGCGTAATGATGGTTGCTTGATTATTTCTTGCGTAGACCTTAAGGGCGCCTAACATCGTTGCATCAAATGACATAGGTGAACTGGCATTGATTAAACTAATTAACACACAGTTTTTGTCTACGAACTCATCTCCAAAAACTATTTTCACCATATCAACAGTATCCTGAGCTCTTTCGGCTGCAGTAACAGACCCCATAAAAGGTTTGTCTGAGTATTTGATATGACTATAAACCATATCAAAATGACGTTTATTAACGGGTAAGTCAACTGGCTCACAAATCGTCCCACCAGAGTGATGAAGATTGTCTGACATATAAGCAAGTTTAATAAAATTCCTAAAATCTTCTATTGTTGCATAACGTCGGCCTTCATCAAGATCATGAACAAATGGAGGGCCATAAGCAGGAACTAAAACCATATTGTCACCACCAATTTCAACATTTCTCTCAGGATTACGAGCGAATTGAGTAAATTGCTTTGGAGCATTCTCTTGAATTAGTTTGCGACACATTCCTTTTGGAAATCTAACACGCATGCCATCAATACTTGCACCCGCTTTCTCAAGAATATCAAGTGCCTCTTGATCTTCAGAAAAAACAATGCCAATTTCCTCCAGAATGGTCTCTGCATTGTCTTCAATAATACTCAGATCATCATCACTAAGAATACTGTAGTGAGGTATTTTTCGTTTTATATAAGCCGGCGCTTTAGGAATACTCTTCGCATCAGACTCATCAGCAGATCCGCCCCGACGTCTTCTTCTTTCTCTAGCCATTAAAATTCTCCTTGATAAACTTATGACGCTCTTTTTCGGCGCCTAACTTTTTTAGTTTGTTGTTGCTTAACAGGTGATACACTGAATTTCATTGCATCAACAAAAAACTCTTGAAACCTTGGTTCTGTAGCAGTTTCAATTTTCACAACTTTGTCTACCGCCTCGATAATTGCTAGCTTTTTATTAACATCTAATAGTGCTGCACTCGCGCCAATACCAGCAGCATTGCCCACTGATTCTATTTTTTCAGCCGTTGATGTTGGGATAATATCTAGTAAAGCGACATATCTTGCATCTAGGTGGGCACCAAAAGCACCTGCTAATAATATTTTATCAAAATGATCACAATCAAGGTAGTCCATCAATATTGATACTCCCGCTGATAGGGCGGCCTTGGCTAGTTGAATAGATCGAATATCCACTTGTTCGATATAGATCGATTTATCACCTTGATCAACCAATAAAAATCGAGTTGTATTCCCTTTTTTTGAAAAGAGTTCTGGGGCAATTGATTCAACAAAAAGACCACTCTGGTCAATAATTCCTGCTTCTGCGAATGCAACAATGGCCTCAATAATACCGCTTCCACAAATCCCAACTGCCTTCATTTGAACGAGCTCATAATCAGGCTCATCAGACCAGGCATCACAACCAATTACCTTGAAACGGACCTTCAAACTATCTTTATCTATCCTAACTCTCTCAATAGCACCATAGGTCGCCCTGACGCCCGAACTAATTTCAGCGCCTTCAAATGCAGGACCTGTTGGTGATGAAGTGGCATAAACTTTACCTTCTTTAGAGAGCATGATTTCAGCATTTGTACCGATGTCAACTAGCAAAGTCGTTTCGGTATGCATTGTATCCATTTGACTGAGATAGGCTGCCGCTGTATCAGCGCCAACATGACCTGCAATCAAAGGCAAGAATGACAATCTAGTTTTTGGATAGAGGTCAAAACCCAAATCTTTAGCGTCAACATCAAGCCAGCTTCTTATAGATAAAGTAAAAGGGGCCTGCCCCAACTCAACTGGTGAGATTCCAAAAAATATATGATGCATAATGGGATTACCAACCAATACAACCTCAAGTAATTTATCCCATTCTGTTTCTAAATTTTCACATGCTTCATGGAGCATTTCAGTGATTTTTCCTCTAACGGCAGCAGTCAACTTTTCATCGCCGCCCTTATTCATCATGACATAAGAAACTCTACTCATTAAATCTTCACCAAAACGAATTTGTGGATTCATTGCTGAAGACTCATAAACCAATTTACCATTTTTTAGATCATAAACATAAAGCGCTAAAGTTGTTGAGCCGATATCAATGGCTGCCCCTAGGATTTGATGAGTGCCTTTTGGATATGCAGCAACGATTTGACTGCTGTCACGAACTGCAACAGTGAGGTTGCCTTTGCATTCATGAATAAGTGGCTGAAGATCTCTCAGTAGATTAAAGTCAATGTTTGCCTTAACGCCTTGTTTTGTTAGCTGAGCAATAAGGTTTTCTGAAGCCGAAGGGTTTTCATCCAAGGTTGCCTCATCTAGTGTGCAATCAATGAGACTTATTGAACTAGAAATTGAATAAGTTTGAGCAGCATTTTTCTTACTAATATAGGCCTTGTGTTCTTGACTATCTTCTGGAACATCAATAACTAAATCACCCTGGATACAGGACTGACAAGCCAATCTTTTTCCTTTGTATGTTGGGTTATCTTGAATTAATTGTTTTTCAAGTCTTGTAACAGCGCTTACATTTTCAGGATCACACTTTACACCAAATTTCGAATGTTCTCCCTCTGAAACCTCTATCCAGCACTGATGACACTGTCCATATCCACCACATAGTGAACGAATAGCGACTCCTGCATCTTGTGCAACTTGTAATAATGTATCACCAAACTCACCCTTAAATTGGCGGCCTGAAGGAGTGAAACATACTTGATAATTATCATCCATCTTTATTCTTACTCGTCTATTTTGCTGTTGCCATAGCCCTCACTTTGAGGCTCTTTAGGGTTAATATTATAATAACATCCTTTTTCTTCAGTAAATATATGGTGCCAAGTCCTTAGATTCTTGGAATCATGAATACTTCCTGCTGTCACGCTTATAGTTGGTTTGTTGTCATTCTGCCAAAACATATTTGCACCACAGTTATCACAAAAGCCATGCCTTGAGCCTTCATGAGTATAAAACCACTTAATCTTACCCTTGATTTTAATATTCTCTCTGCTTACTTGTGATGCAGCCATAAAGTGGCCTGTCATTTTTCGACACTGCTCACAGTGGCAATATGAAATATCATTCAAATCAAAAGCTGTATAGGAAGTCTGTCCACAAACACAAGACCCCTCATACTCTATGCTAGGCATAATTTATGCACGTCTCCTTCTTCTTCTTCCTTCCCTAGGATTTTCACCCTCTTTCAGTGGTTCTTTGTAGGCTGATATCCACTTTGTACATCCATCATCCACACCTGTCAACACATCTCCAGCTCTAATGGCTTGGACAAGTTCTGGATGCAAAGGGTTAACAATGGCAGAGGTCATTCCAGCTGCAATCAACATTGGTAAGAAGGCATTATTAATTCCACTTCTTTGAGGTAAGCCAAAACTTACATTTGAAGCTCCACAAGTTGTATTCACCTTTAATTCACTGCGAAGCTTTCTAACCAACTCAAAAACTTGATTTCCAGCTTGAGAGATGGCGCCAATTGGCATCACTAATGGGTCAACAACAACATCTTGTGGCTTGATTCCATAATCAGCAGCATGTTCAACAATTTTTTTAGCAACCTTAAATCTTTCATTTGGATCTTCACTGATTCCCGTCTCATCATTAGAAATTGCAACAATGGCTGCATCGTATTTTTTGACAAGAGGTAGCACCCTTTCCAATACCTCTGTCTCACCAGTTGTGGAATTGACTAACGCTCTTCCTTGGTATGCACCTAATCCAGCTTCAAGCGCTTCAATTATCGAAGAGTCAATTGATATTGGTACATCCACAACAGCCTGAACACGTCTAATAGACTCCGCCAATATTGCCGGTTCATCAGCCAATGGAATACCTGCGTTTATATCAAGCATTTGTGCGCCTGCCTCAACCTGAGCAATTGCATCTGCAACAACACGAGAGTAATCTCCTGCTTTCATTTCCGCAGCTAAAATTTTTCTGCCAGTAGGGTTTATTCTTTCTCCAATCATTACAAATGGATGCCCAAAACCAATGGTTACCTCTCTTGATGAAGACGATAGTGTTGTTGTTGCCAATTTACTTACTCCTATTTTTAATTATTTGTTGCATTCTTAATCCATGAAGCATTCACATTTATCCCCCCTAAAGGAAAAAAATGAACATTTGTGATATTGAAGCTGGGGTTAGCTTTTTTGTGCTCAGCCAATGTCTCTAAAAAATCATTTGGCTCAAAAGGCAACAATAATTTCTTAACATCTTTTGCTCTTTTTTGCAAAACTCTCAGAGATGGCCCAACACCACAAGCGATTGAAAATTTGATTAAAGTTTGTAATTTAGCCGGCCCTGCAACACCAATATGAACTGGAATATCAATACCGTTTTTGATTAGAGAGTCTGCCCATTCAATTACAGGACTAGCCTCAAAACAGAATTGTGTCGTTAAAGCTAGATTGATATCTGTGCGTTCTTTAAATTTTTGTTTCCAGCTAAGGGCCTGATCAATATTCTTATTAGAGCTATCAGGGTCAATATCCTTGTTACCCTCTGGATGGCCAGCAAAATGCAGATGCTTAAAGTTATACTTCTCAAAAAGCTCTGTCTCAACAAGCTGCATTGAACTGGTGTAATCCCCATGGGGATTAGTCACCCCTCCAGCCAAAAGCAGCGCTTGCTCAATACCAGCCTCATTCTGGTATCTATTTATCCAATCTTCAAGCGTATTTTGATCTTTAATAATTCGCGCAGGGAAGTGGGGCATCACAGCAAAACCTTCACCACTAATTCGCTTTGCAGTCTCAACCATCTCTTCAATTGGAACACCTTCTATATGGGCGATATAGACCCTTGTATTTTGTGGCAATATCTCTTTAAAGCTCTCAATTTTTGAGGCAGTGCGCGGCATAACCTCAATTGAGAAATCATCTAGAAAATTCTTAAGTTGATCACTTGTTTTCTTATTATTTTCTTTTGAAGAAAATGCACTTAGTAACGACATTATTTAACCTTCCTAAAACTCGCAGTAATATTAATCTCTTTTCACTTAATTTAACTCATGAACTTAATGGTTGGATGTCTATTTCCTCAAAAACAGAATCAAGACTGCCTGTTCCTACAAGCCTATACTCGTATTCAAAGCCAAAATCTTTTGCATACTTCTCTGCATCCTTATTCCACTGCTCATTTTCTGTTTGAGCTAAATATACTAATTTTTTATAATGTTCAAAATAGACTTCAAAAAGTTCTGGATGCTTATCAAGGCCCAAACCTTTAATCATTATTCTATTAAAATTTTTTACCAAATAGTCTGTTAAATAAAAAGTTCCTATTTCCTCTTCTGATAGCCTATCAAAGACATCTTTGCCAGCAAAAAATTCATAACAATGTGCTCCCTCTATTCGCTTCGCTTTGTACTTATTGATAACTCTATCAAGTGCACCACCTGTTCCACAATCAGCATAAGCAATATATACTTCTTCATAAAGATGAGCATTTTTTGATAAATAATCCTCCACACCTGGGGCAATTAATTGGGGGGAGTTATGCCAACCAGCTGGTAAACATTGAAGATTGACTTTATCTGAAAATGAGGGGTTTTGCTTTATTAATCTTAAAAGATCATAAACAAGCGCACCACAACCTAATACTAATCTTTTTTTATTTTCACTGGCGACTTCCTTACCTGTGAGCACGATTTTTTTTCAGACCACGAACATGCTCTTCAGCCATTTCAGCACTTCTTGCTGCATCACGACCATAAGCAGGAACGCCAATTGAGTCCGCAAATTCTTGGTTCAAAGGTGCGCCACCACACATAATGTGAACATCTTTACGCATACCTCTTTTTTCCATTTCTTCAACCACAACACCCATATAAGGCATTGTAGTAGTCAATAATGCAGACATTCCAACAATAACTGGCTCATGAGTATCTACCGCTTCAAGATAGTTCTCGACAGGGTTATTAATTCCCAAATCAATGACCTCAAATCCTGCTCCCTCGCACATCATTCCAACTAAGTTTTTGCCAATATCATGAATATCACCCTTAACAGTTCCGATCACAAATTTGCCAAGCGATGTATCTTCCGCCGATTCTGCAAGTATTGGTCTCAGAATTTTCATTCCACCTTTCATTGCGCCAGCACACTTTAAAACCTCAGGAACAAATAGAATACCATCCCTAAAATCAATCCCAACAATCTTCATACCACCAACGAGCGCCTCACCCAAAACATCATTAGCGTCCCAACCCCTTTCAAGAAGTATATTGGTGCCTTCAGTTACCTCTGCATCAAGGCCATCATAAAGGTCATCTTGTATCTGCTCTACAAGCTCTTTATCATCGAGATCATTCAGGTCAAAATCGTCTTCGTCACTCATTGCTTTGCCTCGGTTCTAAAAGGAATAATTAATACTTAAAAAACGGAAAGATACCTTGAATTAATTTCGGTGTCAATCATTAAATTTACATTTAAAAAAAATTGTACAATTTGCATAGTTTTTTAGAACTTATTTCCCTTTAAGATGTTGTTATATATAACTATTGAACGTTTTAAAATATGTGAAATAAATCACAAAAAAAACTTGAATTTAACTAAACTATCTCACTCATGAAGTTATCATAAATTTGTCTCGCACAGCTGAGGCATTGACTCATATTTGCATCGGTATTTTTTTTAAGATTTGAGAGTGCGCCTTCACCTAATGTGTTTGTCAACGCTTCAGCATAAGCTGGAATTGCCCCCCAATTATCTACAGTATCTGATTCGATCTCGACATGATATTGCATGGACCAGGCATTAGTTCCAATCCTCATTGCCTGAATTGAACATACATCTGACTTAGCCAAAACAATTGCACCTTCTGGCGCTTGTGCCACTCGAACTGAGTGCCATTGAAGACATTGCTGTTTAGGGGCTGTCCCTAAAAATAGTGGATCCTTCTTTCCCTCTTCCGTTAATTCAACTTCAAGTACTCCAATTTCAGGAACTTTTTGTGGACCACATGTGCCACCTAATGCATCTGCAAGCAATTGATGACCCAGACATAAACCAAGGTAAGGTCTCCCTAGCTCAGAAACCCAATGCCTAATTGCTGCCTTTTCTTCAACGAGCCACGGATTTTCTTCAATGTCCCATACATCCATTGGCCCCCCCATAACCCAAAGTGCATCATACTTATCAAAGCTAGGAATTTTATCGCCGCGATGAAGATATACAGGATCCCATTCAATTTCATCTTCAGCCAGGAATTGTCTTAATGACCCGGGATGTTCACAATCAACATGCTGAAAAACTAATATCCGCATCTGCAGACTCCTTTTTAAAATACAAAATATGTAATAAAATATATATTAATACTTATACATAAGCTCGTCAAATAATAGTGGTTATATTGTCTTAAGTTTTTAATGCAAAAAAATGGCTCAACATAAAAAAATAATTAGTTTGGCAATTGCACTTGCTTGTGTACTTTTGGCTATTAATTTTGGCTTGAGGTCGTCTCTTGGCTTATTTCTTAAGCCCGTTTCAGAAACATTTGGATATGGTCGAGAAGTTTTTGCATTCTCGTTGGCCCTTCAAAATCTTTTTTGGGGATTATCTCAACCAATTGCTGGAGCATTTGCAGATAAATTTGGAACATCTCGAGTCATTATAGTAGGAACTCTCTTTTATTCACTGGGCCTCTATATTACAGCCACTGCAGATAGCTTTATGGGTCTTCATATAGGTGCAGGAATTCTTATTGGTATGGGTATTGCAGGAACTGGTTTAGGGGTCATACTTCCAGCTATGGCAAGAATGGTTTCACCAGAAAAAAGAGCTATGGCATTAGGCATAGGAACCGCAGCTGGATCTGCAGGTCAATTTTTACTTATCCCTGTTGCTAGAGAGTTTTTAGTGGCCTATGGATGGCAAACAGCTCTTATTATTATGGCAATTGGGGCGCTCTCAATGATCCTTTTTTCACCCGTATTTAAAGGCGATGAAATCAAAAATACTACTTTAGATAATGAACCATCCCAAACTCTAAAAGAAGCTCTCAATGAAGCCTCAGGACATATTCATTATTGGCTTCTTATTGCTGGTTTTTTTGTATGCGGCTTCCAGCTTGCTTTTATTGTAGTTCATATGCCTTCCTATCTAGCAGACAAGGGCTTTGATAGCTCTGTCGCAGCTGCAAGTTTATCTATTATTGGTCTTTGTAATATTTTTGGCTCACTCATTTCTGGACACCTTTCAGGAATCTATTCAAAAAAATGGATTCTCACTTATATTTATGCAGCTAGATCAATTATCATTGTTTTATTTCTTATAACGCCGATTTCAACTTTTACAATTTATGCTTTTTCTTTTGCAACAGGCTTTCTTTGGCTTGCAACAGTCCCTCCTACATCAGGATTAGTTGCTCAGATGTTTGGCTTAAGATTTATGGGCACACTTTATGGTATCGTTTTTCTAAACCATCAAATTGGCTCATTTACCGGTGTTTGGATTGGAGGTTATCTCTTTGATACAACAGGTTCTTATGATCAAGTCTGGTGGTGGGCAGCCATCATTGCAGCAATTACTGCGCTGATTCATGTCTACATCGATGAGCGGCCAATAAAAAGGATTCGAGCTAAAATTGAGGCCAGTTAAGAGAGTATCGCCACACTTTTGACTTGAACAAAAACCTCTGATCCCTTTTCTAATCGAAGCTTATAAGATGATTTACGAGTGATGCATGCAAGTAGAATGGTCTCCTTAATCTGGAGGCGAACCATGACTTGGGCTTCACCTTCATTTACTATTTCCTGAACCATTGCTGGAAAAATATTCAAAATACTTGTATCAACCTGTTTTGATTTTGTAAGACTCACATCACGAGCTACCACTCTAATCCTAACTTTGGTTTGAACTGGGAAACTATTATCTGGAACTATAAACTGTCCCCCTAAAAAATCCAAATGCATCAAATTAAATTCTGAGTCACGTTTCAATACTTCGGCTTCAATTATTGATACTGCGTCACCACCATGAGATAAAGGCATATCAAATCGAGTCAACATATCATTTACAGGCCCGCTACCAACAATATTTCCATCTTCGATTAGAAGAAGGTGATCGGCTAACCTTGACATCTCATCTTGAGAATGGGTTACATAAAGAATTGGAATTTCTAAATCATTATGAATAGAATCAAGGTAAGGTAGAATTTCGTTTTTACGTTTTAAGTCCAGAGCAGACAGAGGCTCATCCAAAAGTAAAATTTTAGGATTAGTCAATAAAGCTCTTGCAATTGCAACTCTCTGCCTCTCCCCTCCTGAAAGCTGAGTTGTCTTCCTATTAAGCAGGGTTTTTATTTCTAGTAAATTATGTATGGATTCAATAAAATCTTCTTTTAGTCCTATTGCTCTTTTAATTACAAAGTTGAGGTTACCCTTAACGTCAAGGTGATCAAATAGTGCAGCATCTTGGAAGACATATCCAATCTGGCGTTTATGTGTTGCCAAAAAATCTTCACCTTTCTGCCACACTGAATCTCCAATTTTAAGAAAGCCTTTATCACTTTTCTCAAGCCCTGCAATCGCTCTTAATAGGGTCGTCTTTCCAGATCCAGAGGGACCAAAAACTACAGTTATGCCCCTATCAGGAATACTAAAATTAGCATCAAGCATAAAACTTTCTAATTGAACTTTTATCTTACATTCAATCACTAGTCTTTACTCCTCATAATTGAAAAATGACGATTAATGATATAAACAAATAACAGCATTAGAAATGATGTGGCTAGTAAGCCTCCTGCTAACCAGTGAGCTTGTCCATATTCCATTGCCTCAACATGATCATAAATTGCGATTGATACTACTCCTGTTTCACCTGGGATATTACCTCCTATCATGAGCACAACCCCAAACTCTCCTACCGTATGAGCAAACCCCAATACAGCAGCAGTAATAAAGCCAGAACGCGACAAAGGGACAGCAACTGAAAAAAAGCGATCGATTTTTGACGCGCCTAATGTCGCAGCAACCTCCAGTGGCTTTCTTCCAACAGAGCTAAAGGAATTTTGGAGTGGCTGAACCACAAAAGGCATAGAATAAATAACTGAGCCTACAACCAGGCCAGTGAAAGTAAATGCTATTGAACTTCCTCCAAGGGACTCCAATAGCTTTCCAATAGGACCGTTAGATCCGAGTGTTATTAACAAATAAAAACCTAGTACTGTTGGTGGAAGTATCAGTGGCAAGGCTATGATTGCCTCAAATACTGCTTTAAATTTAAACTTAGTTTGTGAGAGCCACCAAGCGATCGGAGTTCCAATTAAAATTAATATAGAAGTACTTACTATGGCTAATTTAATAGTAACAATGATTGCAGAAAAATCTAATTCATTTAACATTATGGTAAGTCATATCCGAATTTCGAAATTATATTTAAGGCCTTATCAGTTTGAACAAACTCCATAAAATTTCTGCCGAGTAAACTGTCTCTTAAAAGAACTGCTTGCTGCTCTATTGGATTATAGAGAGACTTTGGAACCTCCCAAAAGGACCCCACTAAAGAGAAATTAGGGCTCATTAATTGTGAGAATGAGACAAAACCAAGCTCTGCATTTCCACTATTTATGAATTGAAATGCTTGGGCTATATTTTCACCTCTGACTAGTTTTTTATCCATATTTTTCCACAAACCCATTGATACCAATGTTTCCTTAGTTGCTATTCCATAAGGAGCAATTTTAGGGTTGGCTATAGCTAAAAATCGAAAATTGTTATCATAAAGAACCTGTCCTTCTGAATCCACAAATCCATTAGCCGGACTCCATAAAACAATTTTACCCAAGGCATAAGTAAATCTAGATTCATACTCAACTATTCCTTTTTCTTCAAGTAAGACAGGTCTTACTTGATCAGCTGAGAAAAAAATATCAAATGGAGCACCATTTATGATCTGTGCATAATGTTTACCCGAAGACCCAGGAATCAGAACTATTTTGTTAATTTTAGAAGACTCATAATTTTCTAACTCAAACTGCTCAACAATGGCTTTCATTGTTGGATAAAAATTACTTGCAACAGCTATTCTTATTTCATTAGCCACAGAATGAGTGATAATAAAAAATTGGCATACAAATAACAAAGCAAAAATCTTTAACTGAGTATTCAACATAATTATTTCGTGACTTGTTAATGATTAGATTATTAACAAATCAAGGAGCAAATTTGAAAATCTATCTACTCTATTCTATAGTGATTTAGCTAAATATTAGAGTCTTTCAAACCTGCATAAATAAATACAATTATGTTAATATATTTTATAATAGACTTTAATTAGTAAAAACGTGCAAATCAAAAGGGAAAAATGTCAAAAAATCATACTTTATTAGTTTTTTTATTCTCCTTATTCTTTACATTAAATGCATCAGCTGACTATATTGATGGTCAGAGGGCCTATGCAAGTGGTGACTATGGTGTAGCTATTCTTGAATGGACTCAAGTTGCTGAAGATGGTAATGCAAGAGCACAATATAATCTTGGCTGGATGCATGCAAATGCCAAAGGCACCGTGCAAGATTTTAAAGAGGCCATCAAGTGGTATACAAAATCTGCCGAACAGGGGAATGTTAATGCTCAGTATAACTTGGGTAACCTCTACTTAAGAGGCCAAGGAGCCACCCAAAATGATAAACTTGCTTTTAGTTGGTTTATCAAAGCAGCTGAACAGGGTGATGCTCCTGCTCAATACAATCTTGGAAGAATGTATATACTCGGTAAGGGTGATGATAAAAACTTCTTAGAGGCAAGGTTTTGGATCAAGCAAGCTCTAGAAAACAATGATCAATATATTGGCGCACTTGCACAACAAGTTTGGGATGACTATAAACTTGGAACCTACTAGTAATAAACTGTTTTACAAAATTTTGTTTTCATTTAGGCTTTTATAGCAACAACTGAGCAAGTTTCAATACTTATTTTCTCAGCCTCTATAATTGCAATGGTTTTTGCTGCTTGACTCAATAGATCTAAATTAGTCTTATTTCCAGATAAGATTTCATCAACAAAAGCTCGAATTTCAAACTCATACCCCATGCCTTCTTTTAACTTTATATTTTCAGTCTGCCCACCTGAAGATAGCTTTAACGTTTCTTCTCCATCTAAAAGATAGCTAAGTGTTCCATTTTCAAAGTTAGCTGTATATGACATATTGAAGCCATATCCCTCTTGCATGGTCCAGGACCCCTCAGAACTCACTAAAGGTGATGCATTTGTCTTATTAAAAATATAATTTGTAACAATATGATCAATGCCTCCACTTGGACCTTTGTAGCCTTGACTGAAGACAGCATCTGGCAACCCCATGCAGTAATTCACAAAGTCAGTATCATGAACATGAAGATCGAGAAGTGCACCGCCACACTGATTATCATCTGAATAAAAAGCACCGCCAGGAAAACTTGTTTGTCGCCTAAAGTTTAGTGATAAACATTTTCCATATGTTGAATTTTCAATTGCTTCCTTAAGAAAGACCCATGCTGGCCAATACCTTAGACACATCGCAGACATAATATGGCAGGTGGACTGCTCTGCTAATTGAATTATTTTTTGAGCTTCGTCGTATGTTCTAGCCAATGGCTTTTCAACTAGTACATGTTTATTTTTGGCAAGTGCAGCCTCAACAAAAATATAATGAAGATCTGTGCCAACGCATATATCAACTATATCAATATCTGAATTATTGATGAGCTCCATTCCATCAAGATATTTTTTAACACTAAGGCCAGAGACTCCACCTTCGGCTTGACCACTAATATTACCTTCAGCTTTACTAGAGCCATCGAGTCTACTCTGGATTGAATCAGCAACAGCGACGACCTCTACATCTTTTATTTTGGAATAAATATCCAGGTGAGTGGAGCCCATACTTCCAAGACCAATGATTCCAACTTTTAATTTCTTGCTCATATTATTTATTTCTAAACTAGTTTATTTAAAGTCAAATATTTGATCCATAGCCACCGATGTCCGAGACAAAATTGTTTCATCCCAGGGCAACATTTCAGCAATAATAGTGCTTTTGTATTGAATAGATTTTAAGGCAGATACTGTTTCTTTCCATGGAACATCTCCCGCTCCAAGGTCACAAAAACTGAAACTACCAGTCCAGTCAAAGTTCTCTTGAAAATCTTTAATTTGAACCCTCTTTATTCTTGAGTTAAGGAGCTCAATCCAGTGAGGTGGGTACTGCTGATAACCAATTAAATTTCCAATATCTAAATACACTCCAAGCTTATCAGACTCAAAAGAGTCTACAAAATCTCTAAGCTCTATAGGCGAATAAAAGAACCCATTCCAAACGTTTTCCATGCACAAGTCAACATCGAGCTCTTCTGCAATAGGAAGCATTTGATTAATAGCCTCCCTAAGTCTATCCAAGGCTCTATCGTAACGAACAATTTCAGGAGAAATTGGACTTTTTACGACGCCTGGAACAAACAATAAAGCTTTGCAATCCAGGTGACTTGCGACCCTAATTGCGTCTTGATGAAGCTTAATAGAATTTTTCCTAACTTCTGCATCATCACTAGTAGGACTGATGCCCCAACTCATTCCTGTAGCAATGCTGTCTACAAAAACGCCTGAATCATCTATTTTTTTGCGGATTGCACTGCACTCGCTCTCTGACAAGTTGGTGTTGATGACGCCCTCATTAGACACTGACAATTCTAGTGCATCAAACCCATTCGATTGGGTTTGAATTAAAGCAGAATCAATAGACTCATTGTTAGACAAACCATTCTCGAATGAAAGATAACTGATACCTTTAATCAAAACAAACTCCTTTAATATAATGAATCAAGCTTTTGCCAAGTCTCAGTCATATCAACAATCTGACTTGTCTTCATACTTTCATCTATTGCCATAGCAACAAGGCCTGCAGCAATTGCCTCCTTCGGACCCACAGGCAAAGAACTCAAGCCACCTCTTAGAAAACTAACAATATCCTCACACATTAATTGATCAGCACCATAGTGAGATGGATAGTTTCCTGAACCAGGAGTGCTTGGATAACTAAAATCGTGCTCTTCAAGGCAATCACCGGTTCTAGCATCAGTTATTCTAAGCCCTCCACGACCAAAATCTCCCTCAGCCATTCCGCGACTACCAATGACACAAAAACGTCTCTGCTCATCGGGCACATTAATGCTTGTATGGAAAGAAAAGGTAACCTGATTTGGATATTCAATTAATGCATTTTGATGATCAATAATATCAGCATCACTAGTAAATGGATTATCAACATTTTCCCAATAGGAGAGTTTTTTTTGATAGACATTGTCATATTTATTATCTGACGGGGCCTCAGAAGGAATGAAATTATTTCTTCCTCCAAAACTGACCACCCTGACTGGTCTCTCACCAACAATACTGTTATATAGATCAATGTCGTGACAACATTTTTCTAACATGAATCCGCCAGAGTACTTTTCTAACCTTCTCCAATCTCTCATAAAAAAGGATCCGTGATAAGGTGCAATATGCTCATTTGCTTCAAGAGAAGTGATACTGCCTAAGGTTCCTGCATCAAGGACTCGCCTCATTTCTCTCATATGAGTGGAGTAGCGTAAAACAAGCCCAACAATAAGTTTATTTTCACCAAATTTTTTAATTAGCTTGGCGAGCTCAAAACTATCTTCTTTACTCGTTACTATCGGTTTTTCTGAAAAAACCTGAAGCCCTGCCTCAAGTCCTAACTTAATATGCTCTAAATGAAGGTGATTTGGTGAAGCAACCCAAAGCAAATCAAGTTCACTTTCACTAATCATATTCGCAAGGCTTTCAAATTGTTTTAATTGACTTGCATGTTCCTCTATTATTGATAACCCGCAAGGATCTGGATCAACATAACCAACTAACTCAAGCTCGGGCATTTCTTTCTGAATCATCTTTAGAACATTTCCAGCTCTGAGTCCTAAGCCAACAATACCAGTTCGCATAATTTACTCCTTGTCTTTGTAATTAGCTTTTTAAAAGAGAATGACCGGATGAATCAAAAGCGTGGCATTTAAGAGGGTCTAAAGCTAAGTTGACAGTATCACCTGGTTTAACAACTGAGTCGCTTGGTAAAACAGCACAAAAATTACTATTGCCCAAAACAGAACCATAAAGGATTACTGTTGCTCCAATATGCTCAACAACATCTACAGTCATTGGAATTCCTCCTTTTTTTGAAGAAACAATCAAGTCTTCTGGCCTGATTCCAATATCTACTTCGTCACCTGTTTTTATGTTTGAAACATCAACAGCTAGTTCCAAAGATAGTTCACCAATATTTGCAGTTAGCTTCTGATTTTTAATATCAGTGTCACTTGTTTTAAGGAAATTCATATTTGGCTGGCCAATAAACCCTGCTACAAACTTTGTTTTAGGGTTGTGGTATAAGTCCATTGGTGAGCCAACCTGCTCAATAACCCCATCTCGCAATACGACAATCTTGTCAGCCATTGTCATAGCTTCAATTTGATCATGCGTAACGTATATCATAGTCGTTGCTAAATTTTGATGAAGCTTTGCTAGCTCAACTCTCATATCTCCTCTAAGAGCTGCGTCTAAATTAGACAAAGGCTCATCAAAAAGAAATACTTTAGGGTCTCTTACAATCGAGCGACCAATAGCAACCCTCTGGCGCTGACCTCCTGATAGTTGTCCTGGTTTAAAATCTAAACGATCTCTTAACTGCAAAATATCAGCAGCTTTAAATACCTTTTCTTCAAGCTCTTTCTCATTAACTTTTGCAACTCTGAGTGGAAAGGCTATATTCTCAAACACTGAAAGATGAGGATAGAGAGCATAAGATTGAAAGACCATCGAAATCCCTCTTTCAACTGGAGGGGCATTAGAAACATCTTTATCATCAATAATTACACCGCCTGTTGTAGCTTCCTCTAAGCCTGAAATGATTCTTAATAATGTTGTTTTTCCACAGCCCGATGGGCCAACAAAAACAACAAATTCTTTATCATTTATTTCTAGGTTAATATCAAATAAAACTTCTGTCTCACCAAAACTTTTATAAATATTTTCGAGTTTTACTGTTGCCATTCTTTCTTCCTTAAAAAGAGCGCAAACTTAGTGCGCATTTAAATTTTCTACTTGTAGTTAAAGCAAGCTTCAAAAAGATGCTTTGAGGAAAGTCTCTTTTTGAGGTATGCCTTTTAAAAATTCAGGGGTAACAATGTGTTACCCCTGAAATAGTCAATTAATTGACTTAATTACCTTCAGCTAAAATTTCAGCAGCTTCTGCAACTAGATCAGCAGCAGAACCTTCACCCAAAATCATGCCTTGGATAGCACCATTGATACCAGCTTGCAATGCTTTAAAGTCTTCAAACATTGGCTCTGGACCACCACTACCAATTGGCGCAACAAATGTCTGCCAGTAGTCGGTAGTATAGTAAACATCATCCATCATTTTTTCATACTGCATGATTGGTGTTAAACCCCAGCTCTTATCTAGGTCGTACTGAGCTTCACCAGATGAAAGCATTGAAGCTAGCTCCATTGCTAGATCTTCATTAGCTGAACCTTTAAATACTGCAATAGAGTCAGTAATTAAAAGTGTTCCGCTCTCACCACTTGGGCCTGCAGGAATTGGAACAACAATTTCAGAAATATTATCGTTATGCTGTCCAGCACCCCATGGTCCATTGATATACATACCAATTTGTCCATCGTTATAAAGCTGAGTCAACTGAGAACGCTCATATCCCATAGGTCCTTCCTGAGCAACACCCGCTAACTTACCATAAAACTCAAGAGTTTCGATAGTCTCAGGACTATTAAAAGTGATTTCACCAGTTGCTGCATCATTTACAGAACCGCCATTACTATATAAGTAATTTAAGAATTGGTGCATAGTGTTATCAAAGTCCTTTCCAGTTACGCCAACACCCGCAGCCGAAGTATTATCATTGATAGCTTTAGCCATGTTGTACATTCCTGTCCAAGTTTTAGGTGCGACACAAGCCATACCTGCTTCTTCAACTAGACCACAGTTAATAAATAAAGCCTTGGTTGAAAACGCATGAGGGAAGCCCCAAGTTTTTCCGCCATCACTTACAGTATTAAGAATACCTGGCTGATACATGCCTTGTTGCTCATCAGAAATATTAACTGGAACAATCAGACCACTACGAGCTAGTTGCTTAAGAGTACGTGAACCCATATAAGCCAAACCTACTGGATCACCAGCAGCAGCTAGTGTCATTGATTTGTCTTGGCATGTTCCCCAAGGAACTGCTTCAGCATTCACTGTAACACCTGAGTATTTCGCTTCAAAAGCAGAAATTACTACTTGATCAGCTTCACGGATTTCACCGCCGCACATAATCATGTGTACTTCTTCAGCCTGCACTGGAGCCATTAAACCGGCGCCCATTACAGCTAAGAAGAGTGCTTTTTGTATATTTTTCATTTACTTCTCCTTTTCTATTTACATCAAGTTACTAGAAATTAAAAAAAATCTAATAACACTTTATGTGAGACTCTTACCTCTCACTCCTTTACTGCCCCTGCTGTTAATCCTGATATGAGATGTTTCTGCATAAACAGGAAAATTAATAGCACGGGCAGAATTCCAATAAGGCTTGCTGCCATCATTTCATTCCAGAGCACTGTCTGGTATCCAACAAATTCAAATATGCCAGCTGGAAGTGGCATGTAATCTCTATTTTGGTTAAAAGTAATTGCAAATAAAAACTGTTGTGCATAGGCACCAATAAACATTGCAACACTAACAACAATTAGACCAGGAACTGCAAGAGGTAGGATAACACGTCTTAATGTGTAAAGTCGAGATGCCCCATCAACAAATGCAGCCTCCTCCAGTTCGTATGGAATCTTTTCTAAAAAAGACTTAAGTAGCCATATTCCCGTTGGTATAAGGAAAGCCACACCAGGAATAATCATAGCCCAATATGTATTCAGCAAACCATAAGATCGTAATAATTTATACAGAGGTATTAAAAGAACAGCCCCTGAAAACATATTCACTGCTAAAAATAATGTAAGGCTAGTTGTTTTGCCTCGAAAGTCAAAGCGGGCATAAGCATAAGCAGCAGGAATAATGAAGCACATTGATAAAAGAGTAACAGCTGTTGCTATAAATACGCTATTAAATATATAGCGAGGCAACTGAGGAACTGTAACCCACATATCTCTATAGGCTTGAAAACTCATAGTATCTGACCAGAATCGACTCATAAAGTCGAGAAAACCCATTGTTTCACCAACCTCTAATTCTGGACGACTAAACAAATGAGTTATGGGTCTGAGTGATGCTACAAACATTTCAACAAAAGGCAACAACATAAATAATATGAATAGCCCAAGGGAAAAATAGATGCCTATTTTGTGAAGTAATGAGTATTTATCCATCATTTTTGAACCCCACTATATCCATACTTTTTACTCAGTCTTCCAAGCACAGTTAAATATATTACTGAAAATATCCCTAAAATCAAAACAACGAGAACTGCTCTAGTTGCTCCAGCACCAAACTTATAACTAAAGATTGCTGTTTTGAAGGTGTCAATAATTAATGTAGTAGTTGCACCACGAGGTCCACCTTCTGTCAAAATCCAAATAATTTCAAATGAGTTGAACGTCCAGATTGCAGATAACAAAGCCATAGAGATAATAGTAGGCATAATTTGGGGCAAAGTGATTCTTCTAAAACGATACCACCTTGATGCACCATCAACATAAGCAGCCTCATATAAATCTTTTGGAACGCCTTGCATTGCCGCCAAAAAGAATAAGGTTACCATTGGCGTTCCAATCCAAACATCTGTGACAACTGCTGAGTAAAAAGCACTCTGCTTGTAAGCCAAGAAACTAAATGGTCCATTGGTAATCCCAACCATTTCTGCAAAGTTTGAGAGCAATCCAAAATGACCATTATAAAGCCACAACCACCCAAAACAGCCAATAGCAATAGGGACAATCCATGGCGGCATTACTAAAGCGCGCATAAGACCTCGTCCTCTTATATTACTTGCTAAAAGTGTTGCACCGATTAAGCCTAAAATCATTTTAAAACCAACTGAAAGGAACATCCAATAAAAGGTTCTTGTAACAATTGCAGGAAACTTACGTCCTCCTATAGCTTTTTCATAATTTTCCCAACCTACAAAATCAGCACCTCCCATCAAGGTTCCAAGGTTTGAATTAGTAAAAGACAGTCGAAAGGTTTCATATAAAGGCCAAAGTACAATCCAAAACATAACCAGTGCAGCAGGCGCAATTAATGCCCAAGCAAACATGGTTGTTGTTTGTGCCTTTGTTTTAGGTTTAAGCATTTGTATAAAATTACTCACTCGCCAGAACCTCCTCATTCTTTGCTGGATCTGACATGATATCAAATTTCTCGGCTATATAATAGTCCCATCCAATTCTATCAAACAATTCTCTAAAGCTATTTGTGGCCAAATTATGGAGATCAGTGCCTTTTCGTCTGTTTTCATTAGATGTCCAAGCACTCTCTGAAAGTCCAATAACTCTTGGACAAAGCATTGATTCCATCTCACTATCTTTTAGAATTGTTTCACACCAAAGATGCCCCTGAATACCCATAATATTAGATTCAAGTTCTGGCTCATCTTCAGGAATAATTTGCCAATCAACAGAACTCTCAAAAGGTATCACAGCTGCCCAATTTGCCCCTCGATCAGCATAGTTTCTACTTTGAGCCATATCAAAATAAATGTTCTCAGCTGGACACAAGACCACTTTATAGCCTTGTCTTGCTAGATCAAAACCAGACTCAAGATTCTGCCATGAAAATAATAATTTCTCTGACTTATCGTCATGATGATTGCCATCTTCAGCCTCCTGCCAAGAGGCAGTTTTTTTGTTATTTAACTCTACTCTTTTTGAAAGCTTATTGATAAACCATGAAGCAACATCTTTAGCACTGTTAAGATCATGCTCTTTCATTAAGTCTTGTACTTTAGGAGATTTTTCCCAAGCGCCCGGCGCTACTTCATCCCCACCCAGATGGATATATTCCCCAGGAAATAGATTACACATATCGTCTATTAAAGACTCGACAACCTTTATGGTTTCAGGCATGGCTGGATTCAACGTGTTCTCTCTATAGCCTTGAACTGAAACTTCATTACTTTTGTCTTCAGGGTCTCTCATCTCAGGGTATAAGTTAATTAGCGCCATATTATGGCCCGGCAAATCAAACTCGGGTATGACTTCAATATAGTTAGCTGAGGCCCTACTAATAATTCTATCAATATCTTCTTTGTCATAATAACCACCAGTTGCATCTGAGCCAGATCCGAAAACAGGTGGTACTAATAAATTATTTCCCCTTTTTGAAGTTTCAGTAGCAGCTTCAGGATAACTATCTAATTTAAATCGAAAGGCTTCATCGTCGACTCCATGCCAATGAAACTTATTCAGCTTGAAAAGACTCATTAAATCTAGTAATTTAAATAAACTGTCTACCGAGAAAAAATGCCTCACAGTATCTAAATGCTGTCCTCTCCAACTAAAACGAGGCTTATCAAAGATAGAACCACACGGGACTAGCTGATGATAATTTTGGGAAAGCTGCATCAAAGAGACAAGAGCATAATAAAAGCCTGATTCATCACCTGATACAATCTCAACATCATCACTCGTTATGGTAATTTTATAGGCAGAGTCATCAGAAAGATCCTGAAAAGTTAGCTTTAGTGATGTGGTTGCTTTCTTATTTATCTCGTTTGTTGAGTTAGATAAAAGATTGAGATTAAGTCGATTACCAAGTTCTAAAGCTGATTGATAGGCACTTGTTATTATTTCCAGATTTTCAAACGCTACATTAATCGGCGAACACAGGTTACAAACACCTGCACTTGGATTCCATGAGTAAGGGTGTGGCACCAATCTAAAAGATTCATAATTTAATTTATCTCCCGAAAAATTGGGAATTGGCGCCACGGAGGAGATTCTTTCTAGATCTAAATCTATCATTTCAAGATTGATCAGATCTCCATTATCTTTTTTTAAAAAACAGCCTTGGGGTGACCATCGATGATTCATAGGCTTGTGCCTAGACTCTTCATAGGCATATTTAAAACTCCACTGTTCACCAGGCTTTAAAATCAACTCTTCAGAATGGCATAACTCTGTATAACCACCTGAACTTTTGACGACACTACAATTTTCAATCGCTTTTGAAGGTGCAAGTAAGCTAAAACAAAACCTAAAATTCTCTATCGAGTTATCAGAATTATTGCTCAAGCTTGAACAAAAGTAATTGTCTGAATTGATTGATGTAGTCATCACAAAACCAGTTGTATTCATCGTTATTTATCTTTCTCAAAATAGACTCATTGCAGCGTCTAATTAGCACTTAGTCTAGTAAAAATTGGTAATATAATGGTATTATATAACAGGTACTAAATAAAAAGCAAATAAGATTTATTGATTAGTATTTAATTAATCTCATAAAGATCATTTAATGCAATATATATGATTATTATATTGGTAATAAAAGCTTTTAAATATTTTATATTCTTGTTATTGACTTTCTTTAGACTATTAGAATATAATAATACCAATTAAATACCAATTTAACTAAAAATGCTGTTAATTTATTTAACAGCTTAATTCAATCATATGGTGAGTGCTGACAATTTAATTAACTTCTTAAGACCATCTGGTGATAGTTCTGAATCTCTATACAAACAATTATCTCGCTCACTAAATAGTGCCATTCAAGAGGGAATTTTAAAGCCTGGTGATGCGCTTATGCCAGAGAGGGATTTGGCTTCTAATTTAAAAATGTCTCGCATCACTGTCCGTAAGGCGATAGATCAGCTTGTAGAAATTGGAATGCTTATTAAGAGACAAGGTGCTGGAACAGTTGTATCTGAAAATGTTGACCTTGTTCTTCACAAAAACCTCTCCTCTTTAAATAGTTTTACCGCTGATATGAAGAAAAGAGGCCTTGAGTCCTACTCAAGAATTACTCTTAGAGAGGAAGGCAAAGCTACCGCGAAGGAAGCGTTGATAATGAACTTAAATGAAGATGACTTTGTGCATAGACTCAATCGAGTTCGATACCTAGTTAATGAGCCACTTCTTTATGAAATAGCTGTCATACCTGCGTCAATCATTTCAATAACCTCTGCCATTGACAATTCTTTATATGAACTTCTTGAATCCAAAAAAATGAACCCAGTCACTGCAAAACAAAATATTCACGCGATTATTGCAGATGATAATTTAGCTGATAAGCTTGAAGTCAATCCTGGAAGTGCTATTTTATTTGTTGAAAGAAAGGGTAAAGATGCCAATGGTCGAGTGGTCGAATATACCCAATCCTACTATCGTGGTGATCGCTATGATTATGTGGTCGAATTAGGATGAAACAAGCAATCACAGGCTCGAAGCTTTTCAACGGTATAGATTTTATTGAGCATAAAGCACTCCTCATTGATGATCAACATATTGCTGGAATTGTAAATGAAGATGCTATACCCACTGACTTCCAAGTCAAAAAACTAGAGGGGGGCATCTTGTCTCCAGGCTTTATTGATCTTCAAGTTAATGGAGGTGGTGGAAAGTTATTTAATAACTCTCCAGACAAGGAAAGCCTTAATACAATAATATCTGCACATCAATATTTTGGCACTACAAGTATTATGCCAACAGTCATCAGTGACTCGTTAAATATTTTGCAAAAATGCACTGACACTATCTCTAACGAGATTGATAATAATCACTCACTACTTGGCATTCACATTGAGGGGCCATTTTTCAATGTAAAGTATAGAGGGGTCCACCAAAAACAATATATTAATACCATTAATGCTTCATATTTAAATCTATTTGAGACACTCGATAAGTTTCCAGTCATGCTTACGCTTGCTCCCGAATGTATATCGATCAAGCAGCTTAAACATCTTAAGTCTTTAGGTTTTAAAATTCTGGCAGGTCACACCGACGCAAACTACGATCAGCTCGAAGAAGCGGTTAAATATGGCTTAGATGGCTTCACTCATCTCTTTAATGCAATGGGCCAAATCTCAGCACGGGAGCCAGGTGTTGTCGGATCTGCATTTGATTTTGATGAAACATCCGCAAGTATTATTGTTGATTTACACCATGTTCATCCTTCTTTAATTAATCTCTCGTTCAAACAAAAACCAAAAGGAAAACTCTTTTTTGTCTCAGATTCTATGGCAACCATTAATCATGGGGAGCCCTCATTTGAGCTTTATGATGAAGTGGTTAGTGAGTCAAATGGACGCATTATTAATTCAGAAGGTAAACTTGCAGGCTCATCCATTACTCAAATTGATGCCATTAAAAATGCGTATCAAAAATGCAGCATTCCCCTCGAAAGTGCAATCTCTATGGCAACACTTTATCCAGCAGAATATTTAGGTGTGTCTGACTATATTGGCCAGTTAAAAAAAGGGTACCGAGCAGATCTTGCTCATTTTGACTCAAACTTTCATGTACAAAATGTTTGGCTCGCAGGAAAGCAAATAAAAGAGGATCCGCAATGAGAGTAGTAATACTTCCAACTGAAAAAGAGGCGAGTGATTTTGCAGCGGACTTTATTGAAAAATTTATAACTGAAAAAAATGATTCAGTTCTTGGACTGGCCACAGGAAGTTCAGTTTTATTAACCTATGATGCAATCATTGATAAATATAATGAAGGAAATCTAAGTTTTAAAAATGTCATTTCTTTCAACTTAGATGAGTATGTCGGACTAGAGCCTAATCATAAGCAAAGCTACAGGCATTACATGAGTGAAAAACTATTCAGTCATATTGATATTAATGAAAATAATATTCATATACCTGAATGCCTAGATGGAGATTTTGAATCGACATGTGAAAATTATGAGTCCAAAATAAAAAGTCATGGTGGTATTGATCTCCAGCTTTTAGGGGTTGGGTCTAACGGTCATATTGGCTTCAATGAACCAACTTCAAGCCTTAACTCTAGAACTAGAGTAAAAACACTCACTAAAAATACAATTGCAAATAATGCGCGCTTCTTTGATGCTTCAGAGCCGCAGCCTTCCATTGCAATTACGATGGGAATAGGAACTATTATGGATGCGAAAAATATCTTACTACTTGGGCTTGGTCAGCATAAGAGTAAAGCAGTCGCTGATCTAGTTGAGGGTCCATTATCATCTTTTTGCCCCGGTAGTGTTCTTCAATATCATGAAAATGCTATCATTGTTCTTGATCAGCTTGCTGCATCAAATCTTAAGCTCTATGATTATTACGTTCATAGTGAAAAAATGAATGTAGAATATATGGCATAAACCAAGTTCTTTATAGGTTAATGAGGAGCATCAAATGAGTCTAATTTTTAAACAATTATTTGAAAGGGAGAGCTGTACCTATACCTACCTTATTGCAGATAGTTTGACCAAAGAGGCTGCCATTATTGATGCTGTGGATATTATGATTGAGAGGGATACTGCCTTATTGAAAGAACTTGAACTTGACCTAAAATTCATTATTGAGACGCATATTCATGCTGATCATATAACTAGTGCTTGTCCACTTAAAAAATACTATCCCAATGCAAGAATCGTATTAGGAATGGAAAATATTGATGCAGAAGCCTGCGCAGATATTATGGTAAGTGAAGGACATCTTCTTCCAATTGGTTCATATGAAATAAAGGCAATTGAAACACCTGGACACACTATAGGCTGCATGTCATATATTGTAGAGGATAAAGTTTTAACAGGAGATGCACTTTTTATCAGAAGCACAGGGCGCTGTGATTTCCAAGGAGGCTCAGCAGAAACGTTATATGAATCTATTCATAAACTCTACAAGCTAGCTGACAACACTGAAGTCTATCCAGCACATGACTATAACGGCCTATCTGTGAGCACAATCGGTGAAGAGAAAAAGTTTAATACGATGATCAAAGAGGCTTATGATCAAGATAGATTTATACAAAATGTAAATAATTTAGATTTATCACTTCCAAAAAAAATCAAAGTAGCTGTTCCAGCAAATCAGAGCTGTGGTCTAGTCCCAGAAGCGGCTTTAGTCTAGAAGAAACTCATTTTTTTTTCTGTTTTAATGAGTGGAAGCTGCTGCCTTGAAAATGTTTGCTTAAGAACAACAGTGGACTCAATGCTAGAAACACAACGCAAATTTCCAAATGATTGCTTAATAAAACTCTCATAACTTAACAGGTCATTAGATATAATCTTAAGAAGATAATCGTGAGAGCCTGAAATAACTGAGCACTCAAGCACTTCAGGAAAATCTTTTACAGCGCCTTCAAACATATCAGCATTATCGTTAGAGTTTTCAGTGAGCCTTACAAAAACATAAACAATAGCATTAAAGCCTAAACTATCTGCACTTAAATTAGCACTATAGCCACTGATTACCCCAGAATTTTCAAGTTTTTTGACTCGCCTGAGGCAGGGCGTGTCAGACATATTGAGTTTAATAGCTAACTCTGAAATTGGAATTCTTCCATTCTTCTGTAGTATTGATAAGATGTGTAAGTCTTTAGAGTCCATAGCAAGATTTATTATTAATTTAATATAAATTAACTATATTCTATATTATTATTAATTATATTAGTGTATTAATTCAATTATATAAGTTTTTATAGTTAATTTTAGTGGGTTTAATTTCTACTCTAATGATAATATAAGCCTTTTTTTATATATATAGAAATTACTCATGACACCTAATTCTCTTACCTTTGACCACTGGATTAGAAATCGCTTTGTTGAGCTCAATACAGAGCTTGAGTTACTCTATAAAAATCAAAATGAACGCATTAATGTGAATCAAGTGGGTGATCAAATAAAAAAAACACTTGAAGATGAAGGACGTGATCTCATCAAACAACTTCTATCGGAGGGTAATACAGATGAAGGCTTTGATAATGCTTTTGACCTTTTAGGAAATGTTGGGCTTTACATGGCGGCATGTCGAAGACATGAAATAACTGACCCATCTAAAGACTCATCATCGCCCTTGAAAGAAGCTTCTGGGCTTGCAATGAATATTGGTGCATCGATAGGTGTGGTGCCTCGCTTTGCAACAGCTCATCTATCAACTCACAACAAAGCTGTCGATGGAGTCTACAAGAGCTTTACGAGTTTGCCTGCTGAAAAACTCTTCCTTGATTACAATACGAAAGCCATTCTTGCTTATAAAAGAGCTGCAGATGCCCTCCTTAAACTTCACTCACTTGGTATCTCGCATCCAATGTGCCAGGAACTGCTCCAAGTTGTAAAAGTATCCCTTAACGATGTCATTCAATCCAATCAATTTCTCTTTGATCAATTAAGTGTTGATGATTTTTTCTTCAGTGTAAGGCCCTACTACAAGCCCTATCATGTTGGATTTCAGGTATATCGGGGAGCTAATGCTGGCGATTTTGCAGGAATCAATGTCATTGATATTCTACTGGGACTATGTTTAGCAAAAGAGCCCGCTTACTCCCAAATGCTTGTTGATAAGTTTATGTATATGATGCCTGAAGACCAGGGTATTTTAAGGGACTGCATGAGAAGAACAAGCTTTATGGATGACTTCTTAAATGCTACTGATAGCAACGCAAAATGGTATAAGGATAATCTTACTTTATTCTTAGAAATTTGTGAGCTACATGGTGAAGCTGCAACACAGCACCATAATCAACTCGTCGAAAAGTATATCGCAACACCTTCTAATTCTTTAAAGGAGACTCAGCTCGATAACATTACAGCGAGTGGCCCTCCTCTTGAAGTCTTAATTAGTGCACTTGAGAAACTAAGAGATAGAAGAGCTGCAGCAGATCGAAATGACATACCCACCCGATTTAAAGATATTGAAACTCTTAAAAATAGATTGAAAAAGCATTCAACTCAATATAAGAATTACAAAAAAGACTTTATATTAACAAACGCTAATTACCTTCTAAATCACTCGGTTGGAAGGCCACTCAAGGACACTGAAACGATTTTTACTAATAAGTTTTTTGAACCTTGGTCCAGCTCTCTCGATGAGCCATGGAATCAATGGCTTCCAGTCATTGATCACTTTACAAATGAATTAGCTCAGCTATTCAATGCTAAAAAAGAGGAGTTCTGTCCGCAGATTAACCTCTCTTCAGGGCTCACTAAAATATTACAGTCCTTCGAAGAAAATCAAAACAAAAAAATGGTTGTTTTGATGAGTGAAGTCGATTTCCCAGGCATGGGGTTTGTCTTACAAAAAGCATTACCTAATCATTCTGAAATTAGGTTCATACCTTCTCAGGAGGATGTGACTGATTACACTGTTTGGGAGAAATATCTGACAGATGAAATTGATATGGTCTTTATCAGTCATGCTTATTCAAATACTGGTCAGCTCTCCCCAATAGATAATGTACTCTCTCTTGCTAGATCCAAAAATATATTATCAATACTGGATGTCGCGCAATCCGTTGGCATTGTTCCAATTAATCTAGAGGCTTTAGAGCCTGATTTTATGATTGGATCATCGGTAAAGTGGCTTTGCGGTGGACCGGGGTCAGCATACTTGTGGGTTAACTCTAAACGTCTTCCTTATTGCAAACCCAGAGATGTGGGCTGGTTTAGTCATGAAAATCCATTTGAATTTGATATTCATGATTTTAGATATAAAGACACTGCCATGAGGTTTTGGGGAGGAACGCCATCGATTGCTCCTTACGTCATTGCAGCGCATAGCATCAATTATTTCAATCAAATAGGAATTAAAAAAATTCGGCAGCATAATCAAATGCTCATTGAAAAAGTCTCAGGAGAGTTTGATGTTGAATTTGTATCTCCAAGAGAGGAGGTTAAGAGAGGTGGAACCATGATCCTTGATTTTAAAAATCATCAAGATACTGTTCTGAAAAACCTTAAAAAAAATAACATTAGTGTTGATCTTCGAAGTCAAGGGATTCGAATTTCACCTCATATCTATAATGATGAGGCAGATATGAGTCATCTTATTGAAGTAATTAAAACAACAAAGTTTTAAATAAACTTAATTGAGCCTCATTCCTTATTAAAATAGATAGCTATGGATATTACAACTCCCGCACTTCTCTTTCCTGCAATCTCTTTATTATTTGTAGCCTATACAAACCGCCTTCACTCACTGAGTGTCTTAATTCGGGCGATGACAACCGAAGGGAGCGATGAGTCCAAGACAAAGCACGCAGATGAGCAACTGAATATTCTTGAAAAGCGTGTGATCTATATTAGAAGGATGCAGGTTTTTGGCGTAATGAGTTTTATTTTTAACTTGATGACCATTATTTTGGTCTACTTAAAATATTACATACTCGCCAACTACATTTTTGGTTTTGGCCTATTGATGCTCTCTGGCTCTTTATTTTTTGCGCTTCTTGAAACCATAATCTCAACAAAGGCGCTCGACATTCATCTAAAGAATTATAAGTCCTAGGTTTTATCGCCCATATTGTCAGCGATTAAACATACCATCTCAAACATGATTGAATTTGCTACATGTGAGGTAATCTGGTTAGGTGAGTCTACTGTTGGCATGAGACAAACTACGTCACCCCCAATAATATTTTTACCACGAAGCCCTTGAAGCATCTTGAGGACATCTGGCATTTTAAAGCCTTCGATAGCAGGCTCGAGGTTGGACACTCCAGGAGCTACTGTCACATCTAAACAGTCTAAATCAAATGTAATATAGATAGGCGCATCACCAACGCGCTCTTGAATCATTTCTATGCATTTATCAACGCCAAATTCATCAAAGTTATCCTTGGTAATAATCTCATAGCCGAGCTCATAGCTTGAGTCCAGCCAGTCAAGCGTTCTTGTGTTTCCCCTGATTCCCACCTGAATGCTTTTTGACGCGTCTACAAATCCATCTCTGACTAAATAACTTGCCCAGTGAGCGGCTGACTTGACTGCACCTAAAAAATGATCAAGCTGGTGAAAGGCATCTGTGTGGGCATCGAAATGAACTAAAACAGCCTTTTTTCCATTGGTTAGTTTGGATTTTGGACCAGCAATGGCCTGCAAAATACCGCCTGTAATTGAATGGTCTCCGCCAATTGAAACTGGGCGAACGCCTGACTCAGCAAGCACTTCATAAAACTCAGTTATTCTCTCAATGCACTGCTCGTTATTATTAGCTTCTGGAAGCGGAACATCACCAAAATCTCTAATTTCACACATCTCCCATGGAGAGATGCCAAACTTCAAATGACCCCTTCTACCCTGTGCTGAAATGTTTCTTACCGCTCTTGGACCTAAGTGCTGATCACGCTGAGTCGTTCCATTCCCTGTGCTATGAGGCACTCCAACAAGTGCAATATCACAGCCTTCGGGCTCAGGCTTATGTGGACAACGAAAAAGTGTTGGAACGCCCCACCAATAAAGGCCATTCATCATGGCTGAGTTGTCTCGTGTTTTCTTATCCATTTACTTTGTCAAAAATTACTCAAATTTTTCGCTAACCTTAACTAGAATAGCTTCTTTGTATGGCACCTTTAACTCCTGTGATGCCCAAGCAGCAAAACCTAAATCAACCTGCTGCTCCCAAGTCTCTATAGGATTTTTATAGATTGTAACAGAGGATTCTGTTGGCGCTGATAAAAATAACGCCATCTCTTCTGCTTCCTCCATTTGATTATCTTGAGAGACATATTCACTAATGTTGATAAATTTTGCAACATCAGTCATCCAGTAAATACATCCTCTATACTCTTCGGCAAGATTGATTCCTTTAATATAATCTTGAGTCAAGCCTGTAATTGCCTCAGTTTGAGCAGCAGTGATTTGCCCATTGGTCATCTCAGTATCAGTTCCATCAATTTGGTGATAGGCGTAGATTCTATTCATCAGCGCCTCTCCTGCAGTGAGGCCAGACATCTCAGGTCTAGTCAGCTCAATATAAATAAGAGCAGAGCACCTGATTGCTCTATCTGCGACTTCTTTATCCGCATGGGCTGGCATTACAAAACCAATTAAAAGTGTGAAAGCAATGAGTAGATTCTTCATATTTTTTAATAGAAATTTGATAAATAAGCGATAAAGTATAACCAAAATAAACATCTAAATTACATCTAAATCACATCTTTAGAATAGGTTAATTGCTAAAATTGGAACTTTAATTAAATAACAACTATTTATGTCAAACAAACACCTCATATTTGGAGCAACTGGGGCCATAGGCTTGAGCCTTGCACAACAACTTAAGAAGTCTGGGCAGGATGCACATCTCGTTGCCAGAAATGAAGATGAGCTTAAATCTATTTCAGAGAATCTGGGTTTTACTTTCACAGTTGCTGATGTTTTGGAGGATGGCTTTATAGATAAAATCAAATCTGATACATCGGAATTTAATATTAATGGACTTGCTTACTGTATCGGCTCGATTGACTTAAAACCCCTCAAGAGAGTAACTGAATCTGACCTTAATCAGTGTATGAAGCTTAATCTCTACTCAGCGATTGAGGCGATCAAAGGCTTTCAAGATGATCTAAAAAAGAATCATGGGTCGATCGTACTATTCTCTTCTGTAGCGGCGCAAAAAGGCTTCACAAATCATACAATTATTGCATCTGCCAAAGCTGCTGTTGAGGGCTTAACGGTGACCCTTGCTGCAGAGTTTGCCCCAAGTATTCGCGTCAACTGCATAGCGCCAAGTCTGACTGATTCAAAGATTTCTCAGTCGATGCTTAAAAGTGAAGTGATTGCCGAGGCACTTGCTAAGGCTCACCCGCTCAAGAGACTGGGCGAAGGAAAAGACTCGGCCTCTCTTGCTGGTTTTCTTCTAGGTGAAGGAAGCTCTTGGGTTACAGGTCAAATAATTGGAGTTGATGGGGGTCGCTCTAGACTTTCTTAGTCTAAAGCAACCCGCGTGAAAGAGATAATAGAATTTAATTAATTTGTAACAGTCAAATAGATTCTAGGCGCGCCCGAACCAAGAAGGCGTATGTCGTTATCATTTCCATCACTAAATTCAAGACTATTTGCAGCGGTTGCTACAGCACTCATAGCAAAAGTGGAATTTTCCGTGACAACATAAGGGGTGGATAGGGCTGTTGTCCAAGCAATTTTGGCTACATTCGCACAAGTTGTTGCAAACGCATCAGCAGCTGTCAGTAAGTTAACGGTTGGTATCCCGCGAGTCGACCCTGTGCCCTCAATTGCAAAGGTTGATTTATCACCATTAGCAGCCAAAGCAGAACAATTTTCCTCACTAAACTTGGTTAAAAGCTCGTACGTAGTAACAACCGTGCCTTCAGCGGTACCGCAGTCCATTGTTTTAACATTATCTGCCAAAGAGGTACCATGTGCTGTAGTAAATGCAGCACCACCAGTTGGATAACTAGAAGCCCTCATGCCAGCGTTACTGCTCCAACAATAAGTTCCGCCATTACCATCACCAGACGATCCATCAACATCGTTACTAAATGTACCTGACCATTTCATGCCAAGTTTGGAGCTTAACTGAACATACAAGTATGGATAGGTTCCTGGCTCAATATAGAATTCTGGTATAGGTAGTATTGCACTAACACCCTTCTGGATATCAAGTTCAATGCCTGCAGCACTCTCAAAGAACATCTGACAACTACTCAAGTCATTGAGATCAGGGTCTGCTGTGCAAAGACCAAATTTATAAATATTTAATTTGTAGATATCAGGGGTAATGAGACAGCTATCCTTTGCTGTATTAGCAGCAACTTCTTCATCAGCAGTGTCATCCTTCACAGGTTTAGTTGAGTTTCCACTCACAGTAACAATAGCTCCGTCACCATTAACAACACATAGTGCACTGGCACTATTTGAAAATGCTATTGCCGCTAAAAATAAGGTGGCTAATAAAATGATTTTATTTAAGTTTAGTGTTTTCATATTAGATTCCAGTTACGGTTAATGTGCCAGACCTTTTCTTGACAAGCTGATTTTCACGCTTAACAAGGTCATACCTTTCAGCACCAAGCTTCTTAAACTCGTAAGCCTTATCAGACAAAGTAAAGAGGGTTGGTCTTACGTGTTTTTCTTGACCAAAAGCCCATGTATAGTTAAGAGAAATAGAATCAATATCTTTCTTAGCGGCATCCTTATAATCAGTTCGAACATAACTCACAGATAAGTTATCAGATAAGCTTCCGCCTAAAGAGTACTTTCTCATCTTTTGATCTTTCAGGCCATCGATACCATCCCACTGCACTGCGTTCATACCGAACATCATGCCGGGAAGGTAAGGAAGCGCAACCTTGAAGCCCATGTCCCTTCCATCTAAAACCTTTGAGTCAGTTCCGCTCTTGTCCTTTATATACCCAGTAGTACCTTTATATATATTGACTCTGGACTCTAAGACTGAACTTACTACTTCAAATCCTACGCCATTTCGTTTGTGATCATCTGGAAACTCATGGTCATAAAAAGCATTTACACCGAGCATTAAGGTATTATCAAATTCCATACGACGGTAACCTAAACCGACATTCAATGTGGTTCGGTT
>ERZ767114.55-NODE-55-length-88777-cov-5.620090_pt1 | contig 88777 bp, 66 predicted proteins | sample MGYA00374952_ERZ767114 | MGnify/ENA primary metagenome ERZ767114 (study PRJEB28939, sample SAMN06267156) | marine metagenome | isolation source: Columbia River Estuary | place: USA:Columbia River Estuary, USA | collected 2012-05-05 ... | reverse complement strand
AGATAGATGCATACATCATCTACTTGTCGACTTTTCAGAACATATCGGCCGTCTAAAGTTTGCCGGCAGTCTCTTTCTAACCAATCCTCAACTTCCATTTGGTGGTGCTTAGAGATTCGTTCTGCATCCGTGATGGACAGGTAAACAATCCCACCAGGTTCGTCACAGCATTTACCACAATTCGCTTGACATGAAAAGGCAACGCCTTCCATCCACCATGGCGGTCTCATTCTTCTTCACCTATCAGCATGTTTTGAACGGGATGTATTCGACCGAGCCGGATTTTGCGAGGTTCATCTGAACCTTCGAGCAAATCCATCATGTCAACGCTGCCTGAGTCGACATTCCATTCCCCTGCTGGTTCATGGCTGTCGAGAGGGTCTTCGGTTTTCTTTGATGTTCGTCGACCAACCTCCCGTCGTTCTTTTCGAACGGTGTCTTCCTCCATTTCCGGCCAAGGCTCACGGTCTGGATCAAATTCAGTTAGGTTACTTTCCATTCTACGCAACTCATCTGCAATGGAAATCAACTCCTCAATGGTTGCTTCCGAAGTGCGTTCGGAGAGGTCATGCAGTTTTGATTCAAGATTTCCAAGTTGTTTTGAACTCTCAATCAATTCTCGCTCAAACGAGTTGATTTTGCTATCGAATGCCTCATCTAAGTCGGTTAAGACATCTGCAGCCAGTCCGATGTCACGGTCTTCAATTCGACCCTGACGGGCAACCAGATGTTGCTCCCTTTCATGGATATTCAACACCGATGGCGCAGCAGGTGCAGTATCTTCCAATGCGATTTTGAGGTATTCAGCGTGGCGTTTGTCACCTGATGCAGCGAGCTCTCGGGCGTCTAATTCAGGAGGGATGTACTCGTCCACTCCGATTTCAGGCAATTCTGAATAGAGGTCAATACCTCCGTGAACTTCGTCGCTGTATACAGTGTCAACAGCAGAATTGATGAGGCGCATGGCGATGTCCTCCACCTTTTCTTGCTCCTGTAGAGGCTCTGCCGATTTCCGGTCAAGTTGATTCGATAGCAGGGCAGTTACATCTTCTCCATCCAGTACCTCGTCACCGGATTGAAGTGCGAGTGCGACCAGGTCAAAATTGGCTTTCGTCGAATTCCATCCAATGGTATCCTTCAATACGAGGCTTGCCAATTGGCTGTCGTTCATCATGAGGCCTTTCTTGTAAGAGAGATGTCGAGCATAGAGTACCATGCTTGTCGATTGTGGGGTTTCAAGTTGCACTGAAGCTGCATGACGGGTGAGTTCCCATAGGCGAGATGTAGGCCAATCATCAGGTGTGCTCTTCGAAGTGAGAAGTACATGCACGCCAAGGTTGAGTGCATAGTCAACCATCATGCCGAGTTCGTGTGCGAGTTCGGGATGATTGACGTGTGCGTCAATGTCGTCAATTGCAAGCATTCTTGCGTTCACCAGCGTATCTTGCCAACCTTCAGGCAAGCGTTCCAAGCCTGCTAGTTCAGCTCCCGTGAGTAAGTATACATTTCCTTCTTGACGGCGCAGTACTGCTTGAGCAGTCGCATGAAGCAGGTGGGTTCGTCCTGATTGTGATGTGCCAATGAAAAGGAGTGGGTTGAGTTGGCCTCCAGGTGAATCGACGACTGCCTCTGCCGCCTGTGTAGCACGCGTGTTTTCAGGAATGCTAAACCACTGTTTGAAACTCTTACGAATCTCGGGACGCAAACGCGATGGCCATACGCCTTCAGTCGGTGTGATCACGCTGTGGTGAAACGGTGAAGTTTCATCGTGAGGAGCCAACTCATCAGCAAGAATTTGGGTTGTTCGGCCACGGTGTCCATCAAGAACCGACATCCACACCGGGCTGCCATCGTGTTCCATCCCGAGGTAACCGTCTTCTTTGGGTTCTTCTTGTTGTTCGATTGAATCGAACGTTCGTTGACGTAATGAACGAATACGGCGTGCGGCTATGTCCGAGAGTGAGTCCCCGGTTGATTGAAATTCAATGGCAGGTTTTCTTCGCTCGGTTTGCTTACCCAATACTCCGTCCGCCACCAGTTCAAACGTTGGACGCTCGACACTTCCTGTTCGTTGCAGCAGTGTTCCTTTGCGTCGATCAACGACATCATTCCGACCTAGCAATCGATTCAATTTGGAATTCGATTTTTCAGAACTTTGACGTTCTTTGGGCGCTACTCGTACGATTCCTGACCCAGTTTGGTCCAGTTTTTGTCGAGCGAGCTGAAGTGCAAGAGCAAGTTTCTCACGTCGTGGATTCATTCGCCCTTCGCCTCCGTTTCTTTGCGAAGCCGTTCTCTGTCTTCAAGTTCCCACACGCTGAGTTTGTCTTCCAGTGAAGGTTTAGATTGCCGGCGAAACGCCCCTTCACGGCTTGGTTTTTCGTGTTGGTTCTGTTCCATCGCACCGGGTCGGGCCATGTGTGGGGTGAGGGATGTTTCAGTGTTGACCGGCTTCCTGCCTTTTACTGCAGCGAGTGGTCGATTGGGCAAGGGTGTCTTTGGGAGCCTATGCTCTCGAGTGTTGACATGTTGCCGTGTTGCATCCAGCACAGAAGAGTGCAATTTCGGAATCGAAGCCATCTTTTCAACAGCCCTCTCTTGGCGATGGGTATAGTTCTCAAGACTCGATGAGATTGCTTGAGGAGGTTGAATACGGCCATTGTCGACTTCAATGAGTTCCTTAGCCTGAGGCGCATTCCTGACCGCTGCGAACAAGGCGCGCTGCTTCTTGTTGTGAGGTCGTGGCACTGCTCTTTTTTTCTTTCTTCGTATTTTCTGTGCCTTTCGTGGACCGGTTGGTTGTACGGGAGTTGTCCGCTTTACAGTCGTATCCAAAGCACTTGAATCCGCAACTTGATGCGTTGGAGAAACCGTTTCGGCCACATTCGGCATGGCTGTTGGAATTGGAGTGATTGTGGACTGAGGTCTCTGCTCAATGCTCATCGGTTGTGGTTGTTTTGCAACAGATTCAGCAGTCTCCGCCACAGCGTGCAGTTCTGATTCGCCCTCAATGCTCCATTCTTGGACAACGGAATTCAGAGATTCTGTGGCGGCCTGAACTTCTTCTGATTCAGGTGCATCGAATCCACCTTCCATCGTGCCATAAACACTGGATTGGGGTGCGATGGGGCCGCCGTTGGATGAAGAAATCGCTTGTTGAAGTTGTTGTTCAATCCACTGTCGTTCTTCTTCACTGGCCGGGGCGCACAATGGGTGGTCCAGAAGAAGGTCCGGCTCGAGGTTCCAATGCTCCAAAACCGATTGCTCGAGGTCGGTCATGTAGCGTGAGAGGTGCTGGCGTGTGGTTATTGAAAATGCATTGAAGTCAGCAGTCGCAAGGAACAGGTGGTCTTCTAAGCGAACTCCATCAACGATGTCTCGTAGGAAATTTACAATCCTGTCATCACCGTGTAAACTTGAGAGGTATTCGATTCCCTCAAGGACAACCACTGCGCGAAGGTTCTCCCATAGGAACGAGTCTATTTTCCGTCGGATGTTTTCTAGACTCGGTTCCGTAGATTTGCTGCTGCTGTTCTGTGAGAGCCAACTGCTTGACGCAATCGGGATGTTGTGTTCAACGTTGAGTGATTCTATGTCGTGTCGGGCCAGAACCAGCAACGGACGGCCGTGGACGGCCAATTGACCCGCTAGGTCGAACAGTGGTGATGGGTCTGGCGAGTCGAAGAAGTACGCATCACCGGGACGCAGCATTTTTTCCAATCCATCAAAACGTTGCATCATTGCACGGCTTCGCTGACGCAAAGCCTCAGGCGCTTCAACAACGGTTTCCATTTCGGGGAGGCGATCATCACGGCGCCAACTGCTTGATCGGTACCTTGCTTTGGACCACCATTGGTGCTCTTCAGTATCTGAAGTCTGCTTTTCCTCAGCATGGAATTGAGCTTCAGGGTACAGATTGAGAATACGGTCCACATCGGACAACGGCAACTCATGAACGGCGAGGAGTGAATCGAGGAGCGCACAATCGCTTTCGATGTCGAGTAAGGCCTCGAGCGCCATGCTGATCGAGGTGGCTTCATGCAAGGCCATTAGGGGTATTCCGTCTTTGAAAACAATGTGTCCTACACGAGGCATTTGTTCCTTGGGCCGGCGTTCAATACGCAGGTATCCAGTAGTCGACAATCTGGCGATATCAGAGGAAAGAAGTGGCAATGAATCCGGTCCACCTCGGCGGACTTCCGTAACATCTCCTTGCGGTAATTCCACCATATTCACTCACCCCTTCGGGGTGATGCTTACGAGACACTTCTTGAAAGGTCCGGCTCGTTTCATTCATCGAATGGGATTTCACCGCCTCGACGATGGAGCCAGAAACGAAGTTCTCAGGCTTCTTTGAACGAATTACCGTGAAGTTGAAGGAGTTCACGCCAATGGTCGACTATGAGCGAGCGTCAGGCCGAATTGTCTGTAGAGATGCGGCGCTTCAATGTTCTTCCAATCGCTCAACCTTTCATGTTACGGTTTATTGGCTATCTCTTGGTTTACGAAATAGCCGTCATAGTTTTGTTCCGACTCTTGCTCCCCGTCATCGAGTATTCGTTCCTCTTGTACCTGGTCATAATCTCTCTTTCAATCGGAGGTGGAATCTACCTTTATCGTCGAGCACCGATGCTGAATTTTCCTCTAGCAGTGAATATGAATCATCCCTTCATGAGCGACGCTGAACTAGGAAATGCCACGGTAATGGTGCAATTTTCTGATGGAACCTGGGCAGATGTTGGTAAAGGCAGAGTGCGTTTGACGGCGGATGAGTTAATGGGGGGTACGTTGCTCATTCGTGATGACGATGACTATACCGTAGTTGGGCATTTCAGCCATCGCAAACAATCCGACTCTTGGCTAAAGCGATATGTTATTCTCATCAACCAAGCCATAGCGTTGCGTGATGCGATCAACGGTGATGAAGATACCATTGAAGATGCCCGTGAGCGCGAAACCATTGATTATGGATTACTTGAGCGTTCATGGTTGGAAGTCGATGAAAATCTTGAAATCGAACCCGAAGGCATTTTTAGCAAATTGAGAAGAGACTAAATGCACATTTTGTTGATTTACCGGCCTTCACATTGAAAACCTGCACTCCTTCGGACACATGTGGAAACATCGGCACGTTGGCAAGGGCGTCTCGACGCTTTGGGCTCAAAAGAGCGTGAAACTCTGCTGGGCACCTCCCTCTCTCGTCGCTTCACACTCTTGCCATTATGGCTCTCTCATCCCTCGAATATTTCTGCCTTTTACGGACTGTTAGTTTCATTGGCATTGATTTTACCTTACCGATTTGCACAGGCTTCAGACAGTTGGCTCACCAATTGGATTTTCCATTCTTCGTTGATTATGGTTGCATGCTTACTACTCGGCCTGCTTTCTCTCATCATTGTTCGAGTTACGAAGCGTTTCCCTGTTACGCCCCCTCGGTATATTCTCTACCCGATGCCATTTGTTGGATTTGGGCTGCTCACCATTTCTCTTACTGGGATGTTGGAACTACCACAAAGTCTCATTTGGCTTCTTTTACTCCTTCCAGGTCCGATGTATGTTCATCTTTCTTGGGCTCCACGTTGGCGCCTTTTGTGCCAACTTGAAGACAACAAAAATCCGTTTGAAGGTCTCGAACACGAATACCACGAACAATTGAACGATGCCGAAGAAATTGCCGATGGCGACGAAGAACTTCTTTCCGTCGTTGATGCACTCGAAGAAGAATGAAATCACTGTCTCACTGGTTGTTTTGCAATCGGATGTAATTGACTTGACTAACGGCGACCAATTTCCCTTGCGTATCGTAAAGGTCAGCACGAGCGAGACACATCGTTCTTCCAATTCGAACCACATGTGCTTTGCAAATAACATCCGTATGGCAAGGTCGCAAAAATCGTATATTGAAATCCGTCGTAGCAACCTGTGCATCCGCTCCGATTTCTGTCAAAATAGACCAACAGGTGACCGTATCTGCAATTGTTCCGAGCATTCCACCGTGGAATGTTTCGTAAATCCCATCCCAGCGTTTATGGCGTGGAACGGTCGCTTCACAATGGCCCTTTTCCAGTTTGGTAATTTCCATGCCAAGAGTTTCAACAATTGGAATCGATTGAATCCTTGCGTCGAGAGCTTGGAGTTGTTCATTGGTCAGTGTTTCGCTCTTCACAGCATCACCTCAGATAAGGTCGAGTTTTGGGCCCACTTTTTCGAACAGGCGAAGGACTTCGTCGAGATCATCTCGGGTCAGACCGGCGGACATTTGCGTTCGAATTCGGGCTTTGTCTCTCGCCACCATTGGGAACACGATGGCTCCTGCCATGACACCTTCATCACCTAGGGCTTTTGTCATTGCTTTGGCCACGCTTGATTCTCCACACATCACTGGGATGATTGGCGTGACGGAATTTCCTGTGTCAAATCCGAGCGATTGCAGTTCCTTTCGGAAATAGTCGGTGTTTTCCCACAGTCGCGCATGGTGTTGCGGCTCATCCATAAGGACTTCAATGGCCGCTTTTTGGGCCGCTGCTACCCCGGGCGGTTGAGAACCTGAAAGAAGCCATGAGCGTGAATGGTTGAGTGCATGTGTGCGTGTCATTTCTGTGCCGGCAAGAATTCCACCTTGAACTCCCAACGCCTTTGAAAATGAACCGGTTTCAAAATCCACCTTACCTTGAAGGTTGAAGTGTGCGACAATTCCTGCACCCTTTTCACCTAGAACTCCTTCACCGTGGCAATCGTCCACGTAGACCATAGCCCCGTATTCTTCCGCTAATTTATTCACTTCATCAAGGGGTGCAATATCACCGTCCATTGAAAATACACCATCGGTGATAATCAACTTGCGTTCTGAAGTTTCATGGGCCTTCAACACCGCTTCTAATTCGCCCATGTCGTTGTGAGCATAGACACCACGGCTTGCTTTTGTGAGTCGTACTCCGTCGATAATCGAGCCGTGGTTCAAAGCATCGCTGATGATGACATCTTGAGGCCCAGTCACCAACGCAGGAATGAGACCAACGTTGACGGTATAGCCTGCAGAATAAATGAGAGATGCTTCAACACCCTTGAATTCAGCAACTTTCTTTTCTGCTTCAAGATGGATATCCATTGTCCCCGCAATAGCACGAACACTTCCACTTCCAGCACCGTACTTCTCCGTCGCATCCAGCATTGCCTGCTTGACTTTTGGGTGAGTGGTTAGGTTGAGGTAGTTGTTCGCTGAAAGCATGATTGTCGGCTTACCGTCCATGCGACAACGTGGTTCGTTTGGACTTTCCAAGGTGGGCGGTTCCCAAAGCAGTGATTTTTCTGATAATTCATCAAATCGGGTTTTCATCCAAGACATGTCTCCGGGCATATGGTCTCCTCATACCAACGCAAGACCTCGACATTCAAGTTCTTTCGGGCTTGAAGTTCTCAATCCGTGAGCGCAACCATGCACTCAAAAAGGAAGTGCTGTTGGGCGTGTCATGCGACTTACCGGTACTGTGAGCAGTGGATTAGGGCGAGCCCACATTTTCATGGCTCAACCTCACTACCAGGAACAGTTCAAACAACTTCTCGGGGGTACTGCATGGCCAGGGACATTGAACCTCACCATCGAAGGCCAAGACTTGATCAATTACATAGCCCTGCGGAAAAAATCCGGAATCGATACACTCGACGCCACTGATGATGACCGTGAAGCTGCCTCAGTCATCGATGTCAGCATGCATGAATCTCACCGCATTCGTGGTTTCTTGCGAGACGGTGTATCGTTTGGTGGCGCTACTGCATTTATGGCGGTCCTTGAGTCCGGAGAATCGACCGTCGAATGCGCTTTATTGATTCCAGATTTAACACGGCACACCGATGTGGTCGAAGTCATTGCGTGTTCGTTCTTGCGAGAAAGACTCGCACTTGTCGATAACGACATCATTCAGGTTCGCCTGAATTGATTGTTGTGTGTCGGACGATTGGCAACTCACCGAGTACCGCCCATTCATGGTAGAGCAAGCTTTTCATCTCGTGTCGAGCACCGTCTCTCCAACGTTTTCTCATGGTTCGTTCAACTGCTGGTCCAGTTGGGGGTTCGGTAAAACATCGAATTTGGTTTTGAGATTCTGGTAGTTCCATTTCATCCCAGTCAACCCCCCAAAGGATGAGCCAGTCCGCAGGTGCCACACCAAAATCGGCTTCCTTTTCGGGGTGTTCAATGGCCAGTTTTACCTCATCGGGGCTGATTTCTCCGATGCACATTCTGTGTATTGCCATCGCCGTTCTTCGGACCTGATTCCATAGGAATGCTTCACCAATGATTTCGAATCCTACGGTTCGACCTTCTACGATCCATGGGTGGCAAGAGAGAATGGTCCGCATTGGGTTCTTACCTTCTTCAACACGGGCAAAGTTCGTGGCATTGTAGGTTCCTTCAAACATTTTCAGCCATTCAATGAAGTCATCTCCAGGATACTTCCAAAATTCCAATCCTTCTAATCGATAGCGATACACTCGATGATTCGCCATTCGTGGATTCCATTCCTCAGCGACCTGTTTGACGTCGAGGAAAGCAATATCTTTGGGTAACCGGTCGTCCAAAGCACGAATCATTTTTCTCGGCGTTAGCGCGTCCCACAATTCGCTGTCGATGTGTACGACTCCTCCATTGAGACGCACATGAACACCGGCATCTGTACGGCTCGATAGCACGAGGTTGTGTTCAACCGACGTAGGGTCGAGCCATTTTAGGCTTCGAAAGACCCGAATCAGTTCACCTTGAACGGTTTCGACATCGGGTTGAATTTGGCTACCATGGTATCCATCGCCAAGGTAACCTATGCGGAAAGCAAGACGAACACTCTGGTTCGTCATGGATTCACCTTCACTCTTCACGAAGCAGCATCTCTGCAGCCTCTTCAGGTGAGTAGCCTAATCCGCCTACGGACCAAATGAGGGCCTGCTTTAGCCAAGGTTGAACCATTGGATTCTTTTTACTTGGATCCATCACTTCGATAGCATCAACAATGTTACGGCTTGCGGTAAACAAGACTTCATCGACTGGAATATCTTCAATTTCGAGACGTCGAGCGTAGCGTTGGAACTCCTTAACGGCGACAGGGATTCTTCGGCACTCAAGTGCGAATGTTGCGAAGTCTCCAATGTATTCCATATTCTCTTCGTCCAATTGCATGGCTTTTTTGTAAGCCATCATGATTTTTCCACCAGGGATGACATCGTCTTGTGCCTCGGCGTTTTTCATGTTGGCAAATTCAGCGTACATGTGGTGAACATGAGCGTTCTTTTTGTGGCTGCTCATCAAAGCATCGAGTTCTTCTAGGGCTCCATCAAGGTCGCCACCACGCAATTTTTCAATAGGTCCTTGCAGTACTTCTTCGTCGCTCATTGTATCGCCTCAAGTAGATGGAGTGGCAAACACTTTTTGAAACGCTCGCCGGATTCGTGTGAATCTTCAGTCCTCTGATGCAGCCACAATCGTGTCTTTGAGGTCTCGTAGTAGGTTTGATTGGCTGTGTTCCTTGTGCTTTTCATTGAGAAGTGCTTTTGCATTCTCCCAGTTACGAATATTGTACATGCAGTGCTTTGGGTCGGCACGGACTGTTCGAATTGTTCTCTGGTACGTAAGCAGTCCAATTACGGAGCGAAGAATACCTTTGCCAGCTCTCTCAGCAGTTGAGTCGCCTTCTTTTTCAGTTGTACCGGGGATCGCACCTGCGATTCCAGGACCTGTGCTTTCTTCGACAATCCCGACTCCAGAATCGGTCAAGATTGTGACGGTGGCAAATCCAAGGATGGTTCCTACAGGTGATCGCTCAACCATGACTTCAGAGATGCGATCGAATAAAATTCGTCGGTGAGACCTTGACAACAGGAAACTGTGTTCAAAAATCACTGCATCGCTGGTGACAGCGTAGTGGAAACTTCGCTGGTAATAGTAGGTGAGTGCCATGTAAATGGAGACAAATCCGAGACCAAAGAGGCTGTAACTGTATTGACCAATTGGTATGAAGTCGCCGATTGGTTCGTCCATCCACAAGTCAGTAATCCAATACAGGACATCATCCATCTGTATTACCAACGGAGTTAGAGAAATGATGAGCAGTCCAATGGTAACCCAGCGGCCAGATGTTGAAACATTGACCAACCTGTTCATCCAAGTGATGAACAGCATAACAAACACGAAGCCGAATGGTAATTTTTCGCCACCAGTGATCTCAATCATGAAGAGGACGAATTTGACGAAGCCACTGGAATCTTCGCCCGATAGAGAGTTGGCGTTGTCGAAGATGAAGTGTATGGCGAGAACTAAAATTCCCAGCAGGTACATCCCAAGGAACGCAAACGTACTCGGGCGTTTGGTAAGAAGAACCTCTTCACCAGCAATAAGGCGGAATGTCTTAGCAAGACGTGCTTGTTCTGCTTCCTTCTTGGCCTCATCCGTGGTGTGAACATCGGCTGTGGGTGTTTCTGCGGCATCGGATTCTTCGCTCATAGCAATCTCTCCTCTTCCATGTCTATCGCTCCTCGCACATAATACCTTGCCCATTGAACAGTGGTACGGTATGGAATGTGATTAGGGGTGGAAACCGTCAGTGAAGCAATCCCCAAGAGTGCTCTGCGTTTCCTCGAGCCCATTCATAGTCCGATTCTTTTCGGACACCATATTCGTCTTGAATCCGTAAATATTCCATTTCTAAAGGGTATTCGTTGTAGGTGAGGTGTGACTTGATGCCGCCTCGTGTCGGCTGGTTGAATGTCCAATGCGCTCGTTCAATGGCTTTTACACGGAGCTCGATTGTTGTTCTACCGTTCCACATTTTTATTTCAAAAACAGGCAGTGGTGCGCCAGGGGTTTGCCCATGGTCGCCTTCTGTGATGTTCGAGGCGGTTTTCAGTATCGTGACGTTGGTGAATTTTTCGCTGCGTTTGTTCACCGGATCATGAAACAGCCCACCTTGAGATAATCCAATATGTCCAAGGTCTCGTCTCTTCCATGGTCGATTGTCTCTAGCGCTAACGGTAAACGAAACATGAGGCAAAAACCAATCGATGTAAGAACCATCGTTGAGATGAAGCATGCCCCAATACCAAGGAACTGATGGTGCCTGTACGCAGACTTTCTGGAAGTATGCTGTTCCTGACACCTCTTCATCATCCAGTTTTCCATGAACTTTGGTGCCATGCAGGCGCAGGATATCGTACCCCATGTTGGCTGCATAGGTCGCCGTGGCTTGGCGAGCCGTTGACATTGCAGCGTTCCACGGGGTAAGGGTAAGATCAAGCTTTTTGGGCACTTTAGGGTGGCTCGCAGATTCATCTGTAAGCAAATGAATCCAAAACGCACTCAAGTCGCTCTTGAGGCCCATCGAGAGATCGTTTTCGATGAGTGGTACCACGGCTCCACCGCCTCTTCCGGCATTTGTGGCATCGTCGGGCCACATCGAATGGGTATCGGGCATCGCAATCATTCGGCAAATCTGTTGAATGACGGGTTCGTGCATTTGTTGGCCATCAAACCACCATGCGCATACCATGCCGTCCAAGGCTAATCCATGTTCATCATCGTAACTTGGTCGACCGGCTGGAGTCCAAGGCATCCCGTTGACTTCGACCAGTTCATTGTCTTTGGTTGACCACAGTACCATCAGTTGCCTGCCACTTGGACGACCATCCGGATCGTCGAGCATCACCAGCCACCACCACCAATCCCAAGTGAGGTGGTGAAGCGGTGGTCTGTCTTGCAGGGTCCACATCTTTGAGAGGTCACCTGAAAAAGATTCCATATCCGAGGTCATTGAATCTCCTTACCCTTGAACAATGCACCGCCGATGAACCAGAACACTACTGCTTGAATCAACAGTACGAGGGTTGCTACAATCGTGGAGGCGAAGGCTGAGAGCCCTAAGCCCGGCTTTGACGAGAAGAAACTTAACGGAACTGAACCTTGAAGTGATGATGAACCAAAGATGTCAGATCCTTGTCCACCGCCACCCCATTCGCCCATGAGTATGAACGTATCCAGGTTTGGCCAGACCATCATTGCTACTGAGTCAATAATCATCAATGCCCAACCAATAACTGAGAACCTCAGTATGGTCGCATCAGGAGCGCCCATTGAGAGTAAAGCCATACCCAATTCCCATGCTGCGAACGGAATCGCAAGAATTATTCCATACTTCCATAAAACGCCCAATGCGTTGAACAACATCCCATAGACAAGCGTGGCCATCATGGTGGCAAAAACGATCGCCAACCAAACTCCCAGGTCTGCAAATCTGAAGAAATCATCACCCGAGCCAACAAACCCTGATACCAATGCTCCAAGAATTCCAAGAACGATGACATAGGGCCAAACAATTCCAAGATATCCTAATGTGCGATAGAGGAAAACCTCTGAGCGTGCAACTGGTTTTGCGAGCATGTAATGCATGGTTCCTGATGTCATTTCGTCACGAATGAGGCCAGTCGCCATGAACAGTGGAAGGAAGATTCCAAGGAGCAGCACGAAGCCAAGTTTCCCAATGGAAAGAACAAACCCCAAATGGATTGCTTCACGAGTGTATGCGTCTTCATCAGGGTCTTCGTCGACACCTTCGTCAGCGAAGATTTGTATGACTATTTCACCGGTGGGCGAAGTGAATCTTTGTATGCTAACGTCACACGGTATTCCGTTTTCATTGGTGTCTTTCTGTGATGCGGTTCTGTTTGAATTGAGACAATCGCCATCATCGTCATAACCTGTGCTCTGTTCACCAAAAGAGGCAGTAACATCCCAATCAAAACCGTCTTCGTTGATGTACTTTGAAGCAGGTTCAGGTTCGATGGGTGGGTCAAACATTCCGGGATGTGATTCATCTGAGAAGGGGTCGGTCCCCAGCTTTCGCTCTTGACCGGTTGGATATCCATCCCCATCAGAGTCAAACGAATCTCCATCGTTATCAACCGACTCAAATTCTGAAGCCATCACATCAATGTAAATCAAGAAAATCAGCGCGAGCGCAGTAAATCCTACCCCCAAAACAACCCATGTGGAGGTCCGTGTGCGGTACTGCCGCAGAGTGAATTCCACTATGGCTGCTGCCTTACGGTCGAGCGAGCGAAAGACCGAATCGGGCTTGGTCGCCATCAAACCCTACCTCCAGAAGTCAAGTAGCCCAAGATGGATGCTAAATCATCGTCCGGATTGTCAATCGAAGACACTTTGTGGCCGTTTTCAACGATAATTTTCGGAAGCCGTGCGTGGATTGCTCCAAGGTTATGCGTTTGAATGGATACGTTTCGGCCGTCTGGGAAAGAGATACCAAACACCTCATCGATGTCGATAATGTCCTTCGCCAGCGCCTTCGGGTTTTCTGCTTCAATCGAGATGCGGTGTGGGATTTGGTCAAGACGTTCCCGTATTGAGTGTAAATTGCCAAGTGCGAGAAGCCGCCCCTGATGCAGAATCACAATTTGTTCGGTGATTCTTTCAATCTCTTGCAAGATGTGACTGCTGACCAAAACCGTTCGCCCCATCTTGCCAAGTTCGCGAATGACGTTCATGATGGTGGTTCGAGCCAATGGGTCGCACCCTTGGAGTGGTTCGTCGAGAATAATCAACTCGGGGTCATTGACAAGTGCATGGGCAATTTTCACTCTTTGTCGCATACCCTTTGAGAATTCTCCAATTTTCTTGTATGCGACATCTGTGAGCCCTACGAACTCCAATACCCTGTCGGCTTCAATTCCTGCTTCGTCCCGAGTCAACCCATTTAGTCGAGCAAAGGTGGAGACGAATCCGTGAGCAGTCATCCAGTCGTACATCTTTTCATGCTCCGGTACAAACCCAACCCTTGCATAAGGGGCAGGGTTTTTCCATGGGTTGGTTCCAAACAGTTTGATACTCCCCTGACTGGCTTTGATTTTCCCCATGAGGAGATTAAACAGCGTTGATTTGCCTGCTCCATTCATTCCAAGGATACCGGTTACTCCTCCGTTGAGTGCCAAGGTTATGTTGGAAAGCGCAAAGATACGCCCATAACTTTTCGAGACGTTTTCGAGGAGAATTGCCGGCGCTTGGACCTCTGGTGTCCATTCCTTGGTTTGAGCCTGCCCTTGTTGGTCAAAGTCTGGAATCATTCACGTGTCACCTCCATCGAGGAAACGCGTGAACTCAGCGTAAACAATGCAATTGCATTCATGGCTGCAAGTGAGGCAAGCGACCAGGTCCATGAGTACTGGTCGTAAGTGGGCTGCGTTCCGATAATGGCTTGGCCTACATGCGCCAAACAATCGTAAGGTGAAAGGAGATACAGAATTTCACGATCAAACAAGTTCGACACAATAAATGCGAGGACTTTTGTTCCTAAGATTATCGAGAGGAGAGCAATTCCCGGGAAGAACTTACCTTTGGATACACTGGATAAGGCCAAACCGAGGCTTGTGTACGTGAATATCAAAAGAACTCCGCTGATGACGGTAGCCAAAAACATGGGGAATGTGTCCAAAATCCATGCCCACCCACGCCCCATGCTTACGATTTCAGCAAAGTAATACAGTGCGAGAGTGATGAGGATAATCATGGCTTGAATGAGTGCGACGGAAATGAACTTCATCGATACATAATCAAAGCGAGTAATCGGTCTTGAAAAGTACATTGCAGAGGTCCCATGTTGGCGGTCTTCGGATATGACGCCTCCGACCAAAAGGGCTGCGACAACTGGGTAGTACAGCATGTTGCGTGGGAGGAACCCAAGAACGTGGCCGTAGAGATTATCTCTGCTTACGCCCCATACAGAATGAAGGCCAGATTCACCAATGAGCCCGGAGACAAGAACCATCGCAACATCCGTTAGTGAGGCGACAAACACGACCAAAAGGAACAGCCTGATTGGAACGCCCCAAGGCCGATGACCCTTCTTGAAGATGCCGAGCAGATGGTGCCTTAAAATCGCCCAATTTCTCATCCATCGAGGGTTCAATTGTCCATTCCATGGTTTGTACTGCTGCTTGAATACATGCCCCTCGCTTCTTGGTGCGGTGGTATCGGTCGCTGAGAGGTCTTCATCACCTTCGGTTGAACCCCATGCAGCTTCTAGACGAACCTTTCCAGTCACAGGAGATTCTGGCTCATACTCCTGTTCAATAGGGGCATCAGGAAGAAGTGGTTCGGTATCATCGCTCATGCTGCCCCACCACCCATGTGCTCTGGAGCGTCGACCTTACGTGCTTCGATTGGAGACGCCAGTAAATCTTCACTGGATTTTACTTCATAGCCCAAGTTTTCCATGATGGAGAGAAACAAATCTTCCAGCGATGCCTCGTATTCATGCATTCGGCGAATCTGAGCGCCAACTTCAGCAGCACAACCTAGAATTAACGAAGTTGTATCTTCTTGTTCATGCAAAATCCGCATGACTCGCCCTTCACGGCGTACGCTCATGCCTTTCTTGGTCATCGCCTCATACAATCGTGTAGCACCCCCCCACACGTGAATCTCGATTTCACGGTCGAATCCTTTCAAGTCCTCAATACGTCCTTGTGCTGCTAGTTTCCCTTTGTGGAGGAGAATGAAATTATCACACACGCGCTCAACATCATCCATCAAGTGCGAAGCCATGAGCACAGAGCGGTTTCCGTTACTTACCGTGTTGGTCAACGTCTCAATCATGTAATCTCGTGCCATAATGTCAAGGCCATTTGAGGGTTCGTCAGCAATGATGAGTTCAGGGTCATGAACCAAAGCACAAGCGAGTTTAGTTGCCTGCTTCATTCCAGTTGAGTAACTGCCGATGTTTCGGTAACGTTGCTCACCAAGGCCTACGTATTGCAATGTCTCGTGAGCCCTTGCCTGTGCAACGATTGGATTCATACCGAGCAATTCACCTGAATATCGGACTTGGTGAATTGCTTCCATGTCTGGATTGAGTGAATCGTATTCGGGCATGTAGCCAATCCTCGAACGAATTTGATCTCCTTGAGTTCGAATGTCGAGTCCAAGTACTCTGCCTTCACCCTCTGTGGCCTGAATCAATCCGAGAATCGTTTTGAGAAATGTTGACTTTCCCGCTCCGTTCGGTCCAAGCAGCCCTGTGGCACCTTTAGGAATAGAAATATTGAGTTTATTCAAAGCCAAATGAGGGCCATACGACTTGGATAAATCGGTCGTCTTGATGATGAGGTCGTCGTCCAATTCGTCTCCCCCTTGATGAAAGAGATGTTAGGCACCCTTTGAACTATGCCACGGCATACTTCAAAACAGTGGCCAGTTATTGCTTCATTCCGCCACGCGTTTTCACGGCTACGCCTTTTTGGAATGTTTTCATGTCGTCAAGCGTTCCGTTCGACACGCCATGACCCAGTAGTTCTCCAGCAGGATTGACAATAAGGCACGTTTTTCCAGGTGAAATCCATTCATCGCATGCCACTATGAATCCATGGAACACGTTTCTGCCTTGGCGAACAAACGGTTCTGCATCTTCATTGACAACTATCCACGCAGGACCTTTCGAAACATGGCTTTCAATCGATGGTGTGAATCCAACTGGCGGAGCGATGGAACGTGCCGAATGTACGGCGATTGCTCCGCCGTCGGTGAGCGAGAGTCCACCGTCGGTTAGTCTCGGGCTCACGATGTGTGTTCCGTCACTCAGCAAGGCGTTTTTGACTCTGCCGAGTCGATTGACGACGCAGGTTGAACCCTTGAGGAGTTCATCGACCCATCGCCGTTCTAGGTTGAGAAGAAGTACCATTTTATCGGCAACATGCCGTCGTTGTAGGGCTTCTTTGGCTTTGCTTCTGTTCTCCGGTTCGAGAACATGCTCACTTGCATCCGAGTCGGTCACACCGTCGAGGACCCCAGCCTGATGAAGGCCAGTCATTGCTCGTGATTGAATGCCATCTCCTAACAGGTCAACCAGTATGATTCGCCGCTCTTCCATTCCGTAATGCTCCAACTCTTGCCGAATAAGAAGTGGATTTGGACGTCGTCGCCAGAGCCATTGAGGGCCATCAACATGCGTGAACGGGTTGAGGTCTTCAAGAGAATACGGAAGTAAGCCAATCGGGGTTTGAATCATGACTTCAAGACCCGGGCAATGGTGTTGCAATCGCGTCATTAAGTCACTCAATCGCTCACGCCATGGGCCGGAACTGCCGTAGGCGACAAGAACTGCATCGCTTCCTCGGGCTTGGTTGTCTCGAGGCCTCCAGTGTGCCTGAAGGGCCTTTTTAGCGGCGTCCACGTGAGGTCGAACGAGGGTGTCGTCTCCACCCCATGGCTCTCCACCTTTGCGAGGGGTCTCTTGCGATTCAACAATCCAATTCCAAGCGCCCTCCCAAGTGCCTGCATGTCGGTCAAGATCTCGAGCAGCATCTCGGTCATCGAGTACCATTTCTTCGAGGAATTGCATGTCAAGTTTTGCGTTGTGTGGGCTGGTCGAGAGCCATAGAAACGCCTCTCTCAATGCAGGATGTTGATGGCTGCGACGTTCAGCCAGCCGCCAGATGGTACCGTCACGGATTGCTTGCTTGCAACGATCGAGTTCTGCTAATGTCACTTCGAGGTTGTACCGAGCGAGGTGCGCCGTCATTTCTTTTTTGCCAAGCGAGCGAATTTCAGCGGGGGTATGTCCGGCAACACAAGGCATTCGTTCAGGCCATTCGGTGAGCGTCTGAATCTTTTGAGTGCCCCATGGAGTGAGTAGCCGCCCATCACGAGCAAACAGAGCGTAAGCCGCCGAGTCAAACAGGTCGGCACCGAGTGCAATCGACATTGGGAACAGCATTGGATGTCCGCAACCAAACATATGCACCGGTCTGTTTGGGGGCAGGTGTGGAATCGAAGCAAGCATTATTTTTGCATAGTCTTTGTACAAATGCCGTTCCATTACCGGTACGATTCCACCGATCGGATGGACTGCAAACTCAAATCCACCCATGCCTTCAGCAGATTCTGTCCGAAGATGTTTGAAAAGGCCGCCTTGAATTGGACCGTTAAGCATTGTATTTCCAGCTGCCTGTATGCTCGCTGGAGCCCTTTCAAGCGTTTCGCGAACGCATTCGGCCACTTGTTCCTCGTTCATGTCCGGTCGGGAAAACACATCAAGCATCGTTGCAATATCGACTCCAATGCTTCGTTGAAACTCGACAATTTCTTCGACCCCAACCTCAACATCGCCGTAGATATACGACTGGAAGGTGCCGGAGTCCGTCATCACGACTCCAGGGAAATCAAGCAGTGTGTGTACGCCCTTTTCGGTAGCAACTTGCTTGAGGCTTTCATGCTTCCAAATAATGTAGGAATTGGTAATGAGGGCACCGATTCCATATCTGTCCCACATCTCTCGAGGTTCAATGGTTCGAATGTTTGGATTGATGACCGGGAGCAGGGCTGGTGTTTCCAGTATGCCGTGTCGCGTGTGCAACCGACCTAGGCGTCCCCTGCCATCACGTGCGGTTATCTCGAATAAGCCCTCATCCGATTCTCTGCACGGAGTGGGGTCGTCGCGTCTGCCTTCAATCCATGCGCCCATGCATCGACCCTCTCCTTCGTGTGCTTCAATCCATCCGTTAAAGTTGAATCATATCGTTAAACAAACTCGACTGCGCCGTGAGCCAAAATGAATTCACGTCCGAGTTCGTCAAACGTATCAAGCAATGCGGATGAGAAACGAATTCTCGAAATCTCGTTATCATTTTCCAAATCTGTTTTGACCCCTTCAAGGGTGCCGGGAGCTGCTCCGCATGACAGGCAGGCACCGGTGAGGTCCAATACCAAATCCAGTAGGGCCTCTTCACCTTCCGCCCAGTCGAGCGATGTGACGGCGATACCACCGCCGTGACCGTCAAGTGCTGCTCGAACATCACCGAGGCGGGATAAAAGTGCAGGGACAAAGTCATCCTGTCCTATGAATTTCAGAAGAGAAGTGGTGCGAAGTCGCTGCTCGACAACAGGGTCTGTCATTTCGTCAATTCGACGGCTTGCTTCCGCTGACATGGCTGCCTTGGCTTCAGCGGCGTATTTAGCCACCAAGTCGTCTTCGGTCATGATACGGCCTCCCTTCCATTCCTCTTCAACTATGGTGTGGGCTAAGTATCAACGCAGTAACCGGTATCAAGCATGATTACACCACTTCATAAGGGAGTTCCGCGAGGGGTAAGCAGGTGAGGGTAATGGCAGATGAAATCTTACGAGTAGAAAATCTCCATGTTAGCGTCGAAGGCACCCCTATCCTCAAAGGACTAAGCCTCACGATTCATCGTGGAGAAATCCATGCCATCATGGGACGTAATGGCGCAGGCAAGTCAACATTGGCGAACGTGGTCATGGGCCATCCTGCTTACGAAATTACATCGGGTCGCATCTACTTCAAAGGTGAACCACTGGAAAATTTAGAAGTCTTTCAACGTGCACGTGCAGGAATGTTCCTCTCGTTCCAATACCCAGCTGCAATTCCAGGAGTCCAAGTAGGCACGTTCCTCAAGAAGTCAGTCGCCTCAGTACGTGAAAATCCACCGAAAGGCCGTGAATTCCGCAAAGAACTCAATGCTGCTATGGACCAGTTGTCGATGGACAAAAGTTTCCTTTCACGCTATGTCAACGACGGATTCAGTGGCGGTGAAAAGAAACGGCTCGAAATCCTCCAGATGTTGTTGCTTCAACCTCATTTGGCTCTTCTTGATGAAACAGATTCTGGACTCGACATTGACGCTCTTCGCATCGTGGCACAGGGTATTAACGAAGTCGCTGCAGATTCGGCCTGCCTTATCATCACTCATTACCAACGTCTACTCGACTTGGTCAAGCCGCACTATGTACACGCAATGATTGATGGCGTCATCATACGTACTGGTGGGCCGGAATTGGCTTTGGAACTCGAAGACAGAGGATACGACTGGCTTGAGGTCACTGCTTGAGGTGTTTTTATGACGGATGATACGCAAGACATTATTGGAGATTACAAATATGGGTTTCACGACCCTGAAAACTCGACGATTCGCTTCGACAAAGGGCTTTCAGAACAAGTCGTCCGAGATATATCTGAACTCAAGAACGAGCCAGAATGGATGACCGATATCCGAGTCAAAGCCTACCGTCACTTCGAGGAACGCGTCATGCCTGAGTGGGGCAACTGCGCACTTCTTGACTCCATTGATTTTGAAAGCATCACTTACTTTTTGCGCTCTTCAAACAAAACTGAGAAATCATGGGATGATGTTCCTGATGACATCAAAAACACATTCGATCGACTCGGAATTCCCGAAGCCGAACAAAAGTGGCTTGGTGGTGTTACCGCTCAATACGAATCCGAAGCGGTTTACCATTCGATTCGTGAAGACCTCGAAGAACAAGGTGTCATCTTCCTCGACATGGATTCTGGGCTCAAGGAATACCCGGAAATCGTCAAGAAATACTTCGGCACGGTTATCCCTCACAGCGACAATAAATTCTCTGCCTTGAACACTGCAGTTTGGTCCGGAGGCTCGTTCCTCTACATTCCAAAAGGTGTACATGTAGAAATGCCTGTGCAAGCCTATTTCCGCATCAATGCCAAAAACATGGGCCAGTTCGAGCGTACGCTCATTATTGCAGACGAAGGCAGTTCTGTTCACTATGTTGAGGGATGCACTGCTCCAAGTTATTCAACCGACTCACTTCACTCAGCAGTCGTCGAACTCATCGCTATGGACGGTGCTAAGATTCGATATTCGACGGTTCAAAACTGGTCAAGTAACGTCTACAATCTCGTGACAAAGCGAGCCGTAGCTCACCGTAACGCAACCGTAGAATGGGTTGATGGAAACATTGGCTCAAAATTGACGATGAAGTACCCATCGGTTCTTCTCAAGGGCGAAGGCGCCCACGCAGAAGTCATATCCGTGGCTTATGCAGGTAAGGGTCAACACCAAGATACCGGTGCGAAGGTTCACCACTTGGCATCCAATACAACATCGAACATCCTTTCCAAGTCGATTTCCAAAGATGGCGGCCGTTCATCCTACCGTGGTTTGCTTCAAGTCACTCCCAAGTCGACTGGATGCCGCTCGAAAGTGGTCTGCGATGCTCTCATCTTGGATTCAGACTCGCGCTCCGATACCTATCCTACCATGGAAATTGGAAACTCAACTTCAGACCTCGAACACGAAGCAAGCGTATCGAAAGTCTCCAATGACCAGTTGTTTTACCTGATGAGCCGAGGATTCAATGAAGAAGCAGCAATGGGATTGATTGTTAACGGATTCTTTGAACCGTTCACCCGTGAACTTCCGATGGAATATGCGGTGGAATTGAACAAGTTACTCGAACTGGAAATGGAGGGTTCCATTGGATGATGTACCATCAAATGCCAATTCCCCCCCGATCTGAACATCTCTGGCGATACACACCTTGGCCTCGGATTCACCCCACAAAAACCGATGATGTACCGTCTGCTGACGATGTGATTTTCTCTAACGATGGGCCTCAAGTCCTTAATTCCATTCAGCCATCTCAGGATTCGCAGGGTGATATAGCGCGAGCCTTTTTGCAAGCTGCAGGTGGCTCATCCTCTCAAATGTCTCTCAACGATGAGTCCGAACCAATTCACATCAATGCCAGGGCTTCAGGGCATGTTGCCGTTGGTCATCTTCACCTCGATGTGAAAGGCTCAGCAGTTGTGTTCCTACATATTTCTGGAGAACCGGAATGGGTCGGCCTCCACATCACTGGAAATCTGCATCCAAATGCACACCTTGCGTTTGGCTTCATCAACGAACTGGACTCAAACACGAAGTTCCTACGATGTGAGGACTGGCAACTGGATCGAGATTCTTCCCTTGAGCATGCAACACTTTCAGTTGGTGGTTTCCGCTGCAAGTCAGATCTGCGAACATCGCTCAACGGCACCGGATCTTCCGTTCGCCAATCAATTACCGTCAACGCTGACGGCTCTCGACACGATGACAAACACGTCGAGATACACCATCACCACGGACACACTCAATCCGATTTGGTCATGAATTCTGCTTGCGGTGGAAACAGCCATTTCATTGGAACTGGGTTGCTTACGATTGCAGAGGGCGCTAACAAATCCGATGCGTCTCAAGTATTCCGAAACTTGCTACTTTCTGAAAAAGCACGTGCAGAAGCCATTCCAGAACTGGAAGTGCTTGCAGATGATGTTTCTGCAGCGCACGGAGCAGCCAGTGCACCGATTGACAGGAATCAACTGCATTACCTCATGTCCCGGGGCCTAAGCCCTGAAGAAGCACAGTCCGTTATCGTAAACGGATTTCTCTATGATGCGTTCTCCAACCTCACCAACAAACAGTTGCTTGAGGAAATGCGCACTCGATTAACCGTGCATCTCGAATGTGAACTCAAAAGGTGATACTCGTGGCTCTGCGTGATGATTTTCCAATCCTCAAAAGAGAGGTTAACGGCTATCCGCTTATCTATTTGGATAATGCTGCCACGACCCAGAAGCCACAAGTGGTACTTGATGCCATGAACGAGTATTACACCTCCTCAAATTCCAATGTACATCGAGCAGTACACACACTCGCCGGTGAAGCCACCGAGGGCTACGAATCATGCCGAACCCAACTGAAGGAATGGTTCAACGCTGAACGAGCGGTCATCACCAGTGGCACCACCGAAGCGATCAATCTGGTAGCGCATGCTTGGGGCCGTGCAAACTTGAAGGAGGGTGATGCAATTGTACTTACTGAAATGGAACATCACTCCGATATTGTCCCATGGCAAATGCTCGCTGAAGAGCGTGGTATTGAGTTGAGATATGTCCCTGTAATGGAGGATTTTACTCTTGACATGGAAGTGTACGCTGCATCCCTCACAAACGCAAAATTGGTTTGTGTTGTTCACACATCGAACGTTCTTGGAGTTCGTAATCCGCTTGAAGATATAACCAAGCTCGCACACGAAAACGGTGCATTGGTTTTGATTGACGCAGCACAAGGAGTGCCGCACGAACGAATTGACTTTAAGGAATCAAAAGCAGATTTCATGGCCTTTTCTGCTCACAAAATGTGCGGTCCGACAGGCATTGGTGCACTTTTAATTCAACCAGATGTCTTCGAAACCATGCAACCCTTCATGGGCGGTGGGGACATGATTGAAACCGTAACTGTAAACGGTTCTACTTACCAAACCAACGAACACAAATTCGAGGCGGGAACACCACGTATTGCTGAAGCGATTGGCTGGTGTGCTGCCTTTGATTGGATGTCATCACTCGACCTTCGTGAAGAACATCAACGCCTCGTTGGTATTGCACGGTGGGTGGCTCAGCAGCTACGTGAGATGGATATCTCGGTTTATGGGCGTCACGAGGCAGGTGACAGTGCAGTAGTTTCTTTCCTTCACCCAACCATTCAGAGTGAAGATTTAGCGCATTTACTCGATTCGCGAGGAATCGCAGTGAGAACAGGCCATCACTGCGCTCAACCCCTCCTTCACCGTCTTGGCATCTCCGGGACCGTTCGTGCTTCTTTCTATCTCTACAATACAATGGATGAAGCGGAACTCTTCATTGAACAGATGAAGTACATCACGGGGAGATTTGGATGACGTATCCAGCAGACCTCGCAGAATTGATTGAAGAGTTCCAAGAGGTCGAGGATAAAATGGAACGTCTTGAGATGGTGTTTGACATGGCGGATGAAGTCATCCCCTTTCCCGCAGACCAATGGTCAGCAATTTCCAAGGTCCAAGGCTGTCAATCAGAAGCCCATGTCAAAGTTGAACTTCAAGACGGTAAAGTTCTCCTTCTTTCAGGAGCAGATGCCAAACTGGTTCAAGGGCTCATGGGCATTCTGTCCATTGCTATCAACGGTAGTGCTCCTGCTCAAGCGCTTCTTCTCTCACCTGACTTTGCCGAAGAGATGGGCATTCTCAATTCACTCTCTCCAAGCCGCTCCAACGGATTTCGAAACATGTTCGATAAGGTGATGAAGGAGATTCGAGTTCTTGAATAAGGTGATTGTATGGTTGAAAAACAAGATGTTATGACGCAGTTGGACGAAGTCGAAGACCCTGAATTGGAACTCTCCATCGTCGAGTTGGGTCTTGTCTATGATGTTCGGTTTGAAGAAAAATCAGAGGGTCTTCATGCAGAAGTCGACCTGACGTTGACATCTCCAGGCTGTCCCGCAGCACCGGAAATCATGGCGGCAGCCCACCGTGCTGCACTGCAAACCGAAGGACTTGATTCGGTACACATCAATTTAGTGTGGTCTCCAAGATGGGACCCCAAAATCCATGCAACTGAAGACGCCAGAATGGATATGGGAATCTGGGATTAATCATCGTCGTACAACGATGGTAACCAGATCTCCATCTTTGAGCAAGTGGTCCAATCCAACACGCTGCCAATCGAATTTTGCACTTGGTCCTTTGACTCGAGCGTATCGGAACTTTCGAACGAAATCACGGTGAAGTTTGTTGCAGATGTGTTGAACAGTCGAATCGTCTTTGACAATAAGCGGCTCTTCCATGTCAGCCTCTTGTCCTTGTGGTTTGAGATAGACCCGCATGAAGCCAAGGTTGTCATAGATGAAATCCTTTAATTCCTCTAATCCAATATCCTTGAATGCAGAAATTCGCATTACTGGCCAGTTTTCCGGCAGAGATTTACGAGAGCGAACAAGGTCTTCTTCCGTGGCAATATCAATCTTATTGATTGCAATGACCGCCTTTTCATAGATTCTATTTTCAGCAAGACAATCCACAATTTGTTCTGCAGTCGTGTCGTTACGAAGCGTGACAATAGCAGATGTGTAGCCGAATGAACGTATAATTTCACTCATCTCTTCGTGCGAAAGGTGCGTTTGTTCAACTGTAGTTCGGACATCGATACCTCCACGTTCAGTTCGCTTGATGAACACTGGAGGCTTGGTTTCATTGAGTCTTAGTCCAGCATTGTGCAATTCTCTGTGGAGGACGTTAAAGTGTGCATCTTGGAACGGGTCAACAATGTACAACACCATATCTGCACTGCGAATGACGTTGAGAATCTCACGACCTCGACCCTTTCCTTCTGCCGCTCCCTTGATGAGTCCAGGTAAATCCAAAATCTGAATTTTTGCACCCCGATGCTCCATGACACCAGGGATGCAGGTGAGGGTTGTGAAGGCGTATCCAGCAACTTCGGAGTGAGCATCGGTTACCTTGGAGATGAGCGTTGATTTTCCTACCGACGGGAAGCCAACCAAAGCAACGGTAGCATCGCCGGATTTCTTGACTTCGAAACCTTTGCCTCCACCGCTGGCCTTCGAGTGCGCATGGGCTTTCTCTTCCTTGATTTTCAATTGCGCTATCTTGGCCTTTAGTTTACCAATGTGAGCGTTTGTAGCCTTGTTCTTTTGTGTCTTGTCAATCTCGACGCGGATCAATTCGATCTGCTCCTTGATTGTCGCCATTACAAAGCCTCTGTTTCCATCGGAGCAACCGTTCTTCTTGAATGCTCTTCTCTGCCCTCGGTGGAAAATGCGTTTCAATCCTGCCACCATCAGCCGATGACATCAAACGAGACGGCGTTTTGGAAACACCATGGGCATCGAACTGGTTCTGTTGCTGGTTGACAAAACTGCCCTCGAACATTTGCTGCAAAAATCATGGAACCAGCTCTACCAAGGTATGGACGGTGGCGAGTTCCGTGATGCACGGCCTGCGCATGACAAACGGCTAAAACGGGCGTTTGATATTGACTGTGAGGCGGAAATCTTGGATTGGATGGACAGCATGGAAACACAGAGTGATTCTACAGTTCTTCACGTTCTCAAAGAACTGGGTGAAGGGAGTCAAGGTCTGCTTCATCTCATGAACTGGGCAAGTCCAGGCGCATGGGAAGTTTGGGAAGGCAGAGCCTTCCTCTATCTTGATGTAGCACTCAATCGAGTCATTGAAAGCAGTGACGACCTGTATTCGGAATCAACATGGGACGATGTACGGTCTCGGCTCAACGGTATTCCCGAAGAGGAGTTTGCTGAATCAGTATGCATGGATTGGATGGAAAGACGAAAAGCACTTGGTGAGACCTTGGACGAAAAGGAAGATCCGAAAATAGTTCCGACCTATGAAGCACATGATCGAGCAACTCGATTGCTGATTCATGCCCTTTCTGTATTGAGTTCAACGCCTGATTTGGTTGGTATACTTGGCCGTGAACATCTCAAGGCTGACCAGTGGGGTCACGGTAGTTGGAATCTTCGACACTTCCTAACTGACTAATCGTGGGGTTCAAAGACCACTTCGAAGACGCGTGATACAATGAGCGAAGATACCCCTCCTGTCGAGCCGGATGAATCTGAACCTGATACAGATGACACAGTCCCTGTTGTTGAGGAAGGGATGGAAACCATCGACTTGGCAGACACGATTGAAGTGGAAGAAGTCGATCCTCTTGAAGAAGCGACGCTTCGGGCAGAGAAGGCAGAGAAAGAAATTGCTTACAAGGATGCTGAAATTCAAAATGTCCGCAAACGGCTCATGGCCGAAAAAGCAGAATTGATTCAATACAGCGGTATGGGTCTTGCTCGTAGAATGCTCACTGTATTGGGGGATGTTGACCGAGCCATTACAAATCTGGAGGAAGACGATACTTCTGCTGTAGCACAAGGTCTACGCTTGCTACGAAACAAAATGTGGCATGAGCTTGCCGCTGACGGTGTAGTGGCTATTGAAGCCAAAGAACAATCTTTTGACCCTGCGAAAATGGATGCCATCACTACGATTCCAGCATCTGACGCCTTCCCTGCGGGTAAGGTTGTGGACGTCCTTGAAGCCGGATACATGTACAAACAACGGGTTCTGACGGCTGCGAGAGTGGTCGTCGCTTCTGATGAATGACGGCGCAAGGTTCTTGTTTCGGCACGCTCTGTGCGTTACATGAAGAAACTCGCGGGTAAAGTAGCAGGCAAAGCCGGTAAGGTTGCAAAGGATGCTGCGAAGTCAGCAACGGAAAGTGCAAAGAGACACGTCATTGATGAAGTAACTCGGCCGATTAAAGAAAAGGCGAAGGAAAAAATATCTGATGCCGCAGGTGGATTGAAAGCAAAGGCTCAAGAAAAAATTCAAGAAGTTGCAAAAGAGCAAATGAAGAAGGAAGTCAAGAAGAAACTCTTTCGAAAGTAATCATCCTGCGTAAACGCCAGTCTCAAACGTCGACAATCGAAACAAAGCATCGCTGTCGATGAGCCACTCAATAACCGGCCCAGGAATACTTGCCTTGAGCACTTCACGAACAGCCTCATCATCATACACCGTTGACAACATCTTTGCAGTTTGGCGTATGCGCCACCCTTCAAGGCGTTCTCGCTCATTCATTTCGACTTCTTCAACCATGAATTGAGCCTCTTTATACAAGTTTGCAGTTGCTGTATCCGTCGTGACTAACGTGCCAAGGCCGTGGGTTTTGCTGGCATGGCTGACCCAATTCGGAGGGTCATTGATGTCTTCAATTGCGACAATACTACAGATAATTCCTTCTGCATCGGCCCATGCTTGAATCATGGCTTGCCTTTCTTCGGCAGTCCACGGGTTATTCGGCTCCCACTCCGCTTGCTTTGAACCGATTGCCAGCACCAGTTCATCGTTACCGGATAACATATCATGTGCTGATTTCACGAGGTGGGCATGGCCCATGTGGAAGGGTTGAAATCGTCCAAGTACGATGTATTTGGTCATCAAGATTCCTCAAACGAAATACGAATCCACATCGAGTTGCGGTAATTCATGACCGAACGTGGCAAAGCACTCAATCATACGCTTACACCCCTCAATCATCTCAGAAATCGGAGTCTCACCCATCGAGCCGACACGGAACATCTTGCCCTTGAGGTGGTCTTGAGCACCAATGACTTGTGTGTTGAAGTCGTCTTTGAGACGAGTTCTCCATTCATCATTGATACCTTCCGGGTATAGAATTGCCGTCACAGTGTCGCTTCGTTGTTCAGAATCAGCCAAGAACTCGAATCCAAGGTCTGTGAATAAATTCCGCACGCCCTTTGCCATCGTTTGGCAGCGATTCCAACGGCCTTCATTTGTCTCGTTCTTGAGTACTTCTAGAGCTGCACCCCAGCCCATTGCGAGGTTGATGGCGGGAGTCCACGGTGTTTGGTCGTCATCACCTTTTTTGAGCGCAGAAACCATGTCAAAGTAGTAATTCGGGTTTGAATCGCCCTGTTCTCGTATCGCATGGACGCGTTCAATGAAGTGGGAGTTGATTGCAACAGCGGCGATCCCTGAAGGCCCAGCTGTGCATTTTTGAGCACCAATAACCACAGCTTCTGCATTCCATTCTTCGGGGTGAACAGCGGTTCCTCCGACCGATGTTATGCCGTCAAGAATGAACGAAGTCTTGTGCCTTGCACACATCTCGGCGATAGCAGCAGCATCTTGAGTGATTCCAGTACTCGTCTCATTATGGCAGATGAGTAATGATTCGTAGCACCCTCGTTCAAGTTGTTGTTCGAGTTCATACAGGTCAAATGCTCGTCCCCATTCGTATTGGAGGTGTTTGACATTGCAGAAACGCTTGCACATTTCAGCGACGCGTTCACCGAATTTCCCGTTGGTCGGCACCAGCACCAGATCGTTGCTCCGGAAACGGTTGGCGATGACCATTTCCATGGCAGCCGTGCCACTACCGGATACGACGACGACCTTGTAATCGTCATCGCCAGCCCAAGACTGAACTCCTCGCACCGGTTCTGATGGTGCGAGATTGAACGCATGTCGTAATCCCGAATTTAGGTGTGCCATGACATCTCTAAATTCAGCCCCTCGTGCAGTCATTACAGGTGATGCAAGCGCTTGAAGGCATTCATCACTCATTCGTACTGGTCCAGGGACGAGGAAACAATCATCATTGCTGTCCATGGGATATGCAACCGATGGAGGCTTTTCAATTCCGTGGGTGGCCCGTCTGGTCGCAGGCCGTTCTTTCATCCACTTTGTGTCGTTGAACTCTTAGGGAAGGGCATCTACCCAAAGCCATGGTGAGGGTCGGTCTGGCTATGCTTCAAGGTGCGCGGTATGAGCACGCAGAAGCGTTACGCGCAGCCTCTCAACAACTCGGATTAGAAGTTGAAGTTGTTCACCTTAAGATGGGTAAAGAGGTTAATTCTCAACTCGATTGTTTGGTCTTGCCAGGTGGCGAATCAACCGCAATGAGGAAAGCCAGCCAAAGCGAATCGCTTCTTGGGGCCATTTACGCTTGGATGGATAAATACCCTCTTCGTCCAGTACTCGGGACATGTGCCGGTGCAATTTTACTGGCACAACCCGATTCAGCATACGAGCCGTTTATTCGGACCGGAATTGCCCGAAACGCTTGGGGACGCCAGCGTGATTCGTTTGAAGCCATGCTTGAGGTAAATCTTGAAGTTCCTGTCGGTAAAGATGTAGAATCCAGTGCTGATGAACGTAATCAATTCAACCACCAGCCTCTGCCTGTGCAGGCTGCTGGTTCTGAAACTTCATCAGAACACTTCCACGGCGTCTTCATACGTGCTCCAAGGTTTGACCAATCAACCATCGAATGCAATCAAGTCGTTCATCTTGAAAAGGAAGCAGTGGGTGTTCTTGACGGCTCTCGTTTGGCCTTGACGTTTCACCCGGAACTGACTGGAGATTACCGCTTTCACCGATGGCTTCTCCATCGAGCAACCAACATCGAATAGTGTTCGCTCAAGCGAGAGTTTGAAACCATCGGGGCTCTCGGAGGTTTGAGTTCAATGACCGTCTCTTTGCCAATGGCAACCGAAATCTTACCAGCAGAAGACGGTGAGGCCGAAGGCTGTGTCCAATGCCAAATGGGAAGTAAACTGGTTTTGTTTGTTACTGGGAAGTGTCATTGGGGATGCGATTATTGTCCACTCTCTGACAATCGCAGAGAATCACCGGACATGTTTGCTAACGAACGACGATGTTCAACATGGGATGAAGTCATCGAAGAGGGTCATGCCATGCGGGCAACAGGAACCGGAATCACCGGTGGAGACCCGATGCTGGATATGGAGAAATCTTTGGAAGCCGTTCGACAACTGAAGTCTGCTTTTGGTCCAGAGCACCATATTCACCTTTACACTTCGATTCCATTTCAAGTCGAACGAGCAGCAGACTTTGGTGCAGCCGGCCTGGATGAAATACGCTTTCACCTTCTCGATGGAACGCTTACAAAGTATCTCCCGACGATACAGGCCTGTGCTGACGCTGGTATCTATGTCGGCATCGAATTGCCATGTGAACCTGACAAAGAAGAACAATTGTTTTCTTTGCTCGAGGCACTTGATTCATCACCGGTCCAGTTCCTCAATCTCAATGAATTGGAAATTACGGTCGGAAATCAGGAAAACATGGATGTGCGCGGTTTCAATCTCAGCGGTGGAATAACTGCTGCTGCTGAGGGTTCTGCAGACCTTGCCTTACGCTTGAAGGAAGCAGCAAAACACCTTGACTTCCATCTCAAGTTTTGTTCTGCCCGTTACAAAGATGCTGGGCAACTCCGAGCACGTTTCAAGCGCAGGGGTCAAGCAAACCTTCGCCCATATGAAGTCTTGAGCGATGACGACACGATTATGTTCGGTGCAATTCCGACTTCGCTTGAAGATGCCAATGATGATGTCGATGAGTTGCGTCAAGAACTCGGCATTGCTGAAGGATGGATTCGCTACGACGCGCAACATCAGCGAATAGAACTCCCCCTCTCTTTAGCTGAAGAATTGGCAGATGCTGTATCCGTTCCCGTTCACCTCATTGAAGTTCATCCCACTCACGACCGCTTAGAAGTTGGCATGGTGCATTTGAACGCTCACCGCTGATACTGCCAACGGGAGACTTATAGCGACGAGTCCTTACGTCCAAACATCTTAGGGCTCGTGGTCTAGGGGTTATGATGTCGCCTTCACATGGCGAAGATCGAGAGTTCGATTCTCTCCGAGCCCACTCTAGTGAATTAATAGGGGTTTACATCCCACTGAGCCTTGTACAGGATTTGATTTTGGCTCAATTTCCTGTTTTGGATGTGCTGTGTCCTTCATTCATGGGAATAGCCCCGCTACCTTGAATAAGCAATTTCGCATCAAGCGTATCATGGGCGCTCTCTCCGTGACGAAAGAGTACATTTTTGGTGTCCCTGGTGCTGTTGTCGATACGCTCAAACAAGCAGATTTTGGCGTGTTCAAGCAAAAAGAAACTTGGAAGGCTTTTGTGATTGCTGCGTTGATGTTTGTGACCATTTCCTTCGCAGCATTATCGATGTTTGACAGCATGGATGAGATTTTTGAATCGGATGCTGAGCCTGTTCCAATCCCAAATATCGTTTTTGAATCACTGAATCGAACCGGTATTGAATCGATTGTATCCAACGAGACCGGCTGGATTAATCTGAGCGACTACCGAGGCGACATCATTATTCTTGACTTCATGGCTCACGACTGCAGCAACTGTCACAAGGTACAAGAGCACATTGAGGAGAACATGGATGCTTGGATGGAAAAGGCCAACGCCTCCGGAAAAAACCTCACAATCTTTGGCTACGGTGCTTGGTACGAGGAATCACTCGAGTACCTCAACGAAACCTCAGGAGCCTACCATGTTCCGGCCTACCCAACAGGTTTGGGAAGTACGAATGCAGCACAGATCACAAACAATTCAACGACAGACCCGGTCCGCCTTTTCACCACGGGTGGAACCGGTCAAATTCCAATTGTAATGATACTTGATTCTGAGGGCTACATTATTGCAAAAGAAGCCACAGGCACCCCCAAAGACAAATGGTCGAAATTCGACGGGGTCCTCGACAAGGCGCTCACAGGAACCGTTGAAGACACCATGGATTCACGCATTGCTTGGGAAGAACCTGGTACATCCTATGTCGCTGTTTTCGTGCTCGGTATGGTACTCTCTATTCTCGTGTACTTCTCACCTTGTGCTTTCCCGGTTTTGCCAGGCTTCATTTCCTATTACCTTTCATTGGGAGCGCGAGAGGATGAACTGATTGCCGAGGGGAAGTTGAAAACAAAAATGCCGTCTTCATGGGTCATCGGTTTGCTGTCTGGTGTGGGCATGTGGACTTTCTTTGGCATCATTGGAATTCTTGCCATTGTGATGGGTGAAGCCTTTGCCGCCTCTGGTTTGATTCATTATATTGCGATCTTCATTGCTGTACTTTTGGTCGTATTGGGCTGCATGATGTTGATTGGAATCACGTCAAAGTTGATGGGCTTTGTTGACAGTTTCGTACGCAAATACAGCACCACTGAAGCTGACGAAACTTTCACGCCACGAAGAAACATGTATCTCTATGGTTTTGGATATGCTGCGGCATCCATCGATTGTACAGCAGCAGCAGTTCTGCCCTTCGTCCTCTACTTGAGCACCCTTGGTCGCTCGGCAATTGGCGTTGGAATTGGCGGCTTGATGCTGGGCTTGTTGGTGCTCATGATTTTTGTCACCGTCACGGTCGGTATGGGGCGCCAAGTGATGATTAATTTCCTACGCCGCTCTACGGGTATGATCAAAATGGTCGGCTCTTGGATGATGATTATGGCAGGTATCAGCCTCACCTTATACCTGACAAATTCTCCTTTGGTCACTTTCGTCTTTGGTTAATCTGCGAGCATGAGTTCGTCGAACTGTTTGTCTCCTTCCTCAGTTTTCAATCGCTCAAGATTCGGTTTCATCCAGTAGACCCAGCCAAGTGCTGTGAGTACCAGTGCCGTCACTACATCCCAAATGTAATGCTGCTTGATCACCATGGTCGAAAGAACCAGCAGTACCCACATTACAAGCAAAGAGTTGTGGAGGACTTTTCGTTTTGTCGTTGTAGATGGGTACCAATATCGAAGGATGAGCACGACTTGTGTGCTTTGGACAATATGCAGCGAAGGCCAGGAATTCCAAGGCTCATCGGCACCATGCAAAAACTCGTACCATGGCTCCCAATGCGTTCCTTCGATACCAACAATAAGGTGCCTCAAGTCGATTTCAACGGGTAAGAGTATGAACACCAAATTAACCCACCAACAGGTAATGAGCATCATTTGATGGAAGACCAGGTTCTGCTTCCACATGGTCTCATTTGCACTTCCAAGCCATGCAGCAGCGGGATAATACAAGTACAATGTGAGGTAGGGGAGAATCATCCATGCAATAAACGGCATGTCGAGATCAAGTTGAATTGTGGGGTCAAAAGCCACCAAGTCTCGATGGTTCGCAATACGGTTCACAGTTGTGTACGGAAGCGCTGCGAAAAACGTCAAACCTACGAGAATCGCATAGGTAATTCTTCGCCCACCGAGCGTGTGACGGTTCTTCCAGTGCGGTTTCCAAACCTTCCAAGGTAAGGAGCCCCATGTGAGACGCATGAGAGTTGCTGTACGATGACGAAAATAAATCTATTTGAGGCCAAAATGCAGTTATTGTGCAGCACCGCAATAGGGGCATACTTTCCAATCCGGCATTAATGCTGCCTGGCATTGATTGCATGTGGACGTCGATGGCGGGGTGGGTTCGTTGTTCGTATCGCTTCCGTCGATGGCTTTCTGTGCGGTTTGCTGGCGCAGGAACTCTTGCATCACTTCCGGAGTGAGTGCACCCTGGGCAGCAGCCATTTCCATCATTTTCATTTGAATCTCGTTTTGCTTTTCCATTCGTTGGTCTTGGTGAACTTGGCTTTGCTGTACTCTATCGCGCTTGCGTGCTTGGACTTGTTCAAACAACTCCATTGCTTGTTCAGTCTTGTGAGATGATTCTTTCATTCGGAGGTCAGCCTTGCCTTGATCTCTGACCAATTCTGCTTCCCAAACTGCTTCCTGCTTTCGTAGTTCCAGTAACTCAGATTCCGCTTGAATCGTGACTTCACCGTGTTTCTTTGCACGCTCAACATTCACTTCACATTCGATACGTCGAAGTGTTGCTGCTTCACGAATTGCAATTCGTTCCATTAAAGCGTCTGCATTTGCACCCTCAGTTTGGGTCGCCATGTCGAGGTCTGCACGAAGTTTTGCCAGTTTCTCTTGGTCTGTTTTGTCCGTAGAAATATACGCTCGTAGGAAGGTGAATCCGAGATTCGAAAAGGTCTGACGCATTTCAACTTCGGTGTGCATTTCGAGGTGCTCTTGGAATTCCGGGCTTCGAAGTTCCTCTGCATTTGAGCAGTTTGCCATTGCAGGTGCGATGCACCGTGTTCCGATTTCGTTGGCGATGAGTCCAACCAAAGCATTCCTGTCGAGAACAGGTGCATTGTTGGCAAAGACATTGAGGAGTTTCGGAATGTCCTCCTTTCGCAACTGAACTTTGAGGTGCATGAGGCCGGTGGCAGTGGAACCATCGTTCATGGCTGCATTGAAGGGGATTCCCAGGTCAACAGGCCCGGTCATTGCAAACAACATTCGACGGTCAGTAGCCGTTCCACCCATCATGTCCGCAATATGGCGCCCAATTCCTCCACCGATGTTTCGAACGATTTTTTCAGAAACGATGTCGCCAATCCGGCCATCGATAATGAAAGCACAAGCTTCGTTTGGCTTCAAGACAACTTGTCTTGACTTCCACGTTTTGATGTCATTGCCATCGACCAATCTTGCTATAATATTTGGATTACTTCGCCATTTAAAATTCGTCATATTCACACCTTCTTCTTTTGTCGTAGTCCATCAAGGACGGTCGCACGAGCGCTAAAGTAGCCCCTCGAACTTGTCATCATTTGCTCGCATTGGCGAATGAGTGATTTGATTTCATCCTCTTCTTTACCTGCAGAAAAAGCGTGTTCAACACTGTTAGATATATTCACGCATTTCGTCATCATTTCAATGACATCGTGATCGTGTTTGATTAGTTTTTTGAGAACTGAGATTGACACTGAGTTTTGACCGGAAAAGAAAGCATGAGACATACCAGTAGGTGATTTATCAACATCTTCGATGAGCTGGTCGATGGTGTTGCAGCATGCTTTTGCAGCTTTAGCAATGGCTATTTTCTTTTCACGGAATGCGTTATCATGAACATTGAGTAAATGGTTTCGAGCACGCGTACCGCAACGTTGGATTTCTTCCCGTATGGCAAGGTCTGCCGCACGCCTCTTTCCTTTTGTATACCCTTCATATCCTGAAAGTACCATTTGAATTCCCCTTACATAAGGGAGCACATCGAGCGGGGTGCCTACCATGTTGACCATTTAGTAATGGTACAGGCCCACTTATTATGCTATCCATGGGATGAACGGGCTCCCATTCCTCCATCAGTCGTCTGTGTGCGTGATGTCACTCCACAGCAATACCCTGTCTGCAATAATTTCTGCTTCTTCTGGGTCATGGGTAACATGTATGGCCGCTGTATTCTTCGATCGGAGTATCGCTCGTGTGTCCTTGGCTATTTTTCGGCGAGTCCCTAAGTCAAGGGCTGAGAACGGCTCATCGAGGAGCAGCAGTTTTGGTTGACCCAGCAAGGCTCTCACGACGGTGATTCGTTGTGCTTCTCCGCCCGAGAGGTTCTCAATTTTTCGTGTGGAGAAACCTTCCAGTCCGACCAAAGTGAGTTCATCGTTAATGATACGTCGGCGTTCTTTACGTGATACTTTTTGGCCAAGACCCAATGCCACATTTCCTTCAACATCAAGGTGGGGGTAGAGAATCGGTTTTTGAAACACATAGCCGATGGTTTTACTCACATCATCAGGTTGCAAGATTTGACCGATTTCGACAGATTCTAATCCAGCAATCATCCGTAGTAGAGTTGATTTGCCACAGCCGCTGGGCCCGAGCAATGCCACGATTTCTCCATCGAGGACTTCAAAGTTGAGCCCTTTGAATACTTGAGTCGTTCCAAAATTCTTAGATAAATCGTTCACGTGAAGCATGCTGTTCTTTTTCATCAAAATCCACTCCTATCGCTCGACTCGCGAAACCGTTCAGCGATGAGAAACAATCCAAAGGTGAGGCACATCAACATCGTTGAGGCTGCCATTGCTGTCGGGTAAACGCTAGGGTCGAACATCGGTCTGCCCATCAGTTGGTCGACGACAATGGACAATGTGTCCCAGGAGCCCGATCGAACCAGTAGCCATGAAGCACCAAATTCACCAAGTGAAAAGGCAAGGGTCAGAGAGCCTGCTACGACTGCAGGTCCACGAAGGAACATCAAAGTCCCGTGATACCATGTTTGAATTGGAGTGAGGTTCAACAACCGGCATTGTTCTGTGTACCTCGGGTCCAATGAGCCGTATGCCGGTAGCATGACGCGTACGACGAAAGGAACAGTTAGAAGCACATGTGGATAAACGGGCAAGAAAAACCAACTGAACATCTGAGGATACCATCGTAGTCCACCAAGCAGCACTCCAAGTCCTACCATCAACGCTGAAATGGCGAGTGGTAACATGCAAAAGAGATCTAAACTGCGTGCTGAGTTTTTCCATCCAGCCGAATCAAGTTTGTGAATGGTCGAGGCTAAAACCCAGCCGAGCGGTAAGGCAATGAAGAGCGTAGCGATGGCATAACAGACTGAATTTAGCATGGCTTCATTTGCACCCATTGTCGACAAATTTCCAGTCCATGCATTCCTCCAGCCTTCGAGTGACCAGTCTGATTGAACATTACCATCGACCACTTTTCTGATTTGAAACGACGAGAAAATGGTTGAAAGAAACGGTAATGCAGTAAATACGAGTGCAAGCAGGAGGGTAATTTTAGCCTGGACTGTTGGACGGCCATGGTGGTTTCGAACCCCTTGTTCGCTGAGTACGGAGAGGCGGCGAGTATACCGCTTCTGAAATGAAGCAGTGAGAAGTAAGGTGAGCAGTAGGATGAAAAATTGTATCAAAGCAACTGAATAAATCAATTCACTTGAATCAACCCGATAATTCACAATTCCTGCCGATGAACCGGCCTCTGCCATGAGTGATTCAAGTGTGTGATTGTTTGGAGCAAGCCATTTCACCAGTGCAAATGAAGTGAAAGAAAAGAGGAAACTTAAGGCTCCAGCACACATGACAGCAGGTCCCAAAATCGGAATCCAAAGTGTCCGGATACGTACCCATTTTTCCTTCCCCGATGGGAGCACAGTCAGTTGTTCTTCCCAGGCAGGGTCGAGAGTGGAGAGCGTAGGTTCGATGAATCGAATCATGAGCGATAAATTGAACCACGCATGAGCGAGTATGAGTGCTAAAAAGTGGCCTGGATGGTCCCAACCTGATTGTTCAGCAATGTACCCTATGATGCCAGTTTCAAGCCGGAGGTCAATGCCAACCCGAGAGAGTAATCCTCCATCACGTATCAAACTCAAAAACCCCATTGCGGCAACAATGGCAGGCGTCACGAAAGGAACGGCGAGAAAAGCACGAATGATTCGTACTCTGTTCCATTTGTATCGACTCAAACTCCATGCGACTGGCAAGCCAAGTAGAATGGTGAGAGCTGCAGATGCGAGTGCTTCAATAAACGTGAATCGAAGGGCCTCAGCAGCTCCATTTGCTGTGTTGAAACGAAGTACTGCTTCCCAAGCAGTCCATTGGGTGACCTGATTTAAACGGTGTATTGCATAGATGAATGGCATCGAAACACCGAGGATAAACACGACAACTGCGAGTGAACGAAGACTTCTTTCGCTTACGATTACCGAAGTCTTTGAGAGCACATTGGCGACCTCAGTTACTGAGTGGCTTCTTGCCATTCAATGAGCCACTCATCCATGTATTGTTCGATGATTTCGTTGGTGATGGTCGATGTTGAGTTCACAACATCGGAATGGTAGCGGTAACCGTTCGTCTCTGGCAGTTCGTTTCCTTCGATGACTGAATACATTGAATTGTATTCTGGCATGTTGACATTCACATCGGGTGAAGTAATATATTCCATAAACAGTCGAGCAGCATCTACTTCTGCAGCACCGTGTATGATCCCAGTGTACTCGACTTGGTGAAACGTTGATTTTGGTAGCACAAGGGAAGTTGAGTGCGTGTAGTTCTCAGCAAAATAGGCCTCAACTCCAGGTGAGTGGCAGTAAGAGACCGTCATGTATGCACCTCCAATGTAACCTTCAGTGTATTCTCCGTAACCTCCTGTGTAGTAAGTCGTATACGATTCAGTCCAACCGGATGTGAAGATTGCTCCGTTGTCTGCAATGGCCTTCCACCATGAAGACATGTTACCTCGTTCAGCATTTGATTCATCGCTGAAATAGTCGTACGTCGCAACTAAAAAAGCTCTACCTGGTGATGAAGTAATTGGCGAAGGAAGAGCTAGTTTGCCGTTCCATTCAGGTTCAGTTAGGTCCCAGAGGCTTGTTGGGACGCTCATGTTTGAATCCATCAATGCATCTTCATCGTAATTGAGGCAGACATCCCCTTCATCGAAGGGCAACGCCATAGCGCCATCGTAGAAGTCCTTAGAGGATTGAGTCAAGTTTTCGGGATGGTGGCCGGATTCAATCAGCAAGCAATTTTTGAGAGCAGTAGGGAGGTAGGTGTTGTCGAGACCTAGCATGAGGTCTGCTTGCGGCGCCATTTGCGTCAGCATCATTTGATCAAGAATTCCACCTGCATCATCCGTTCGAATGACTTCCACCTGGATTCCAGTTTGGTTGATGAACTGTTCAATAAGTTCATTTGAATACCCTTGGAATATGTCGTATGTGAGTATTTTCAATGTTCCATCAGAGTCTCGTACCTGAACGTTTGCGTCACAAGCGTTTTCGTCCTCGAGTGCAGCTAATTGTTCTGGACTCAGGCAACCGCTCAGAGAACTGAACAGCATCAGAGTGAGCGTGAATGCTATTGCTTTCATAGTTACACCTGCTTGAGAATTGCGGTTAATTGGTGGGTTCGGTCAACCAATTCTAACGGGTTGTGTGCGACGATGTACAGCGTAGGTTCCCATCCAAAATCTCCTTCATCAAGCAATACATCAAACCGTGTTGTTCCCGCTTCGATTTTTGCTTTCGGTGCCAGGGCGAATGAATACCCCAGTTGCTCACAAGCCTTTCGAACTGCTGCAGTATCTACTTCGTTGTTCTGTGTTGGTGGGCGGATGTTGAGTACGGATGTCTTGCTTGGCTCGATGTGGTGAATGCCAATCAAGAGATTAGCCAAATGTGTTGACGCTCCAAAACTCGGAGTTTCATGGTGGCGAAGTACGCCTCCGACCATGGTTATGCGCCCGGGGAATGCTGCAACATCGTCGGTTGAAGTTGCACCAGTGTTGCATGATGCAATATTGAGTCCGACCGCAGGAATCGCTTGCTCAATGCGACGTGAATCAAGTCTTCCAGCTGCCCATTCAAGTCGACGCAAAAGTGCACGTTGTTCCTGGCCTGCATCCAAATCCAATCCTGTGAGTGTTTTATCAAACCGAAGTGTATTGTTGCCGTTGAGTTGGAATTCGACGATGAGGCGTTGTCGAAGAACATTACACCCTGGGCCAAGAGTTGACAGAGCTTGTGATAATTCGTTGCCCCATCCATCAATCGTTGCTTCATCTGCACTTGCATTGAGTCGAATCGGTGGTTTTTGCATTTGCCGTGAAATCGTACTTTGAGTTGAACCGAGAACTTCAGCAATCTCGGTCTGTGACCATCCATTGGTACGAAGGTCTTTTGCTACATGTTGTTGTAATCTACCAATCCACTTGTCTCCTACTTGCCCGAGCATGTGGTGCGCTCAAGTACTCTATTATTCAATGTTACTCGGATATTATGCAATTTGCATGGCCTTTTTTGGGTATTTTACAGCATTTTTGGCATAAAAGGTGAATTTGATTCCAAGGGGGGCTGGATTTCCAGTCGGTTGGTAGAGGTTCATCCAGATTCTTATGGCTCGTGCCCATTTTTCGCTTTTTTATCAGATATGCGTCGCAAATTGTACCTTTGTGCAGCATTAATCACTTTGCATATTTTTTCAATTGAAATTCATAAACGAATATTTACCGATTGCATGTAGAGTATTTATCTTGCCTTTCATTTCTTTCATTGATGAACACTAAAAACCCCCCCATGTTCGTAGAGACGATACAAATGGAGTTGGACGCATTCATCGGAGCCATTGCTCATCGCATCACTGAATATCTCAACGCTGCAGATGCTCCTGGAAAGGTGTCCCAACCAGTCCCACATACTTCACTTTCCAAAACTTCGGACCTCAAATTACCAATTGAGGGGAACGGTATGGATGCAGTTTTGGATGATATCGACGCATACCTCTTGTCGTGTGTGAAAACAAATCGTCCTGAATTTATGAATCCACTGTGGGGAGGGATCAATACTGCAGCACTTGCGGGTGAAATTATATCTACGCTCACCAATACATCGATGTACACCTACGAGCTTGCTCCATTAGCAACACTCATCGAACAGACGTTGGTCAAGCGTATGGGCGAACTTGTTGGTTTCCTCGATGGAGCTGGAACCTTAACCACCGGAGGTTCAAATGGGAATATGCTGGGGATGCTTTGCGCTCGTCAAGTGATTGTTCCAACCTCCACGCAAACAGGAATAGACGGCCGTTCTCTTGTTGCTTATGTTTCGAGTGAAGCCCATTATTCAGTCCTTATGGCTGCAAACGTGATTGGGATTGGCCACCAAAACATCATCAAAGTGGCCTGTGATTCCAACGGGTGCATGCAACCCGAGTCGCTTCAAGATGAGATTAACAGAACTCGACGTGAAGGTCGCACACCGTTTTGTGTCATCTCGACGGCAGGTACCACCGTTCGTGGCGCTTTCGACCCGATTCGCCAAATTGGTGATATCGCTCACAGCGAGGGACTTTGGCATCACGTTGATGCTGCATGGGGTGGGTGTTCTCAGTTTTCGGTCGAGCATAGGGCACTTATGGACGGTGTAGAATTTGCAGATAGTGTGTGCTGGGACGCTCACAAAATGATGGGAATCCCGCTCATCTGCAGCGCCTTTTTGGTCAAAGACTCTGAAGTGCTTGCACGTGTCTGCGCACACGGCAATGTAGCACATTACCTGTTCCATGAAGAATCTCGCAACATCGATGCAGGAAGGTATTCACTGCAGTGTGGTCGCCGTAATGATGCGCTCAAACTTTGGCTTGCATGGAGAGAATGTGGTGATGCGGGTTGGGCTGCCCAAGTCGATCGCTACATGGACCTCGCTGCCCATTTGGAATCTCTTGTCGATGCTCACCCCCAGCTTGAGATGATGTCATCACGAATGTGGACCAATGTTTGCTTCCGTCTTAACCCAGAAGGATACACTGGAGAACTTAACGAACTGAATTCAGAGGTGCGTAAACGGTTGATGCACAACGGTAACTTCATGGTCAGCCGTTCAAACATCGGCGAGGATGTCATTTTCAGAGCAGTTATTGCGAATCCTAAGATTAACAACACGTCTTTGGAACGCCTTGCGGAAGAAATATGCGCTCTGGGTGACGAAGTTCTTCGTGGACTGCCGAACTGAAGAGCCACTTTTTGAAAACGACCTTTTTTGAACCATGTGTTTCGAATTGGGTTTATGGAGGAGTTGCCGCAGGCCTCGAAGTGGCAACGATTCTATGAAAGTGAGGTATTCCTCATTGTCGCATTTTTTGTTGGTTTACTGCTCTCAGTAATTGAACCTGTATTACGCTCGTACGCTGGATACGATGTGAGCGATGCAATATGGCCTTACGCATACCGAACACTCCAATGGACAATGTTTCTACGCGGGAATTTACTCATCTTCACACTCGGAGCAAGTGTGCTCATGTTTGCAACGTTCATCGTCTTGCAGCGTCACATGAAAGGAAATGTCAACCCGAAATGGGCGAATGGAATCGGCCTGGGACTTCTCGGACTTCTCACAGGCTTCATCGTGCTTTATTTTGCCCTTGACATTTTTTACCTTAGAGGGGCCTTCCTTTTGTTACCAACAGCCTATGGTTTCCTTTTACTCGGATTGCTGCTGATGGTTGGAGGATTCCCCCACATACCACGCGAATCATCCGTTGGCACAATAAGCAAACATGTTGTTCACATTGCGGGGGTCTTCTTCGCAGCATGGCTTGTCATGCCAGGGATTCCTGCATTGATTGGCATAGCCCCTTCACCTCCGGAGGCGCCAATTCTCGGGTACGGTGCCGAGCCAGGGCCGTTTGAAACAACAATGTCCATTCACCCCTACGCAATGCCAGAGGAAGTTCTGGAGATTCAAGACTCAACCGAGGCAGACATTGACTTCTCCGTCTACCTCACTTTACCTCTGCTGCCAGAAGATATTGTACTCGATTCGGTCCCTCTTGCCATTCTAACACACGGCTGGGGTTATCCAACATACGAGGAGTATACCGATTGGATCGCCCATCTTTCCGCAAAGGGGATGGCAGTCGCTTTCATTCAATATCCCTCGGACATCAGTCCAGACATACCCGATGGTTTTGAGGCCACAGATGTGGAGGGGGCATCGAATTGGCCGCATCATGCCTACCGTGCTCTTGCTTTCACTGCAGCCTTTGATGAAATCGAGAGCGTGGCGTTTGGCGCTGAGCGCTCTGAAGTTGTCGACCAAGTTCTCGGGAATCATTCGATTGACCCATCGCATCTATGGATTGGAGGTCACAGTCTTGGAGGCGCATATGTGTTTTTGAGTTTGTATGAATCATTGGAACGCAATTGGGGGAATGAGACGCTTTTCCTAGACTTTGAATCCGCTTGGACTCGCCCCAGCCATCCTGAGCTCCAACCAAACATGTCGAGACTTCCCGATTCAACCCTCATTCATCTTGCACAGGGGATTGACGACATGTCCGTCGACCCCTGCTACAGCGTGCATCACCAAGCAGTTTTCTCAATGCTACCTCAAGAGCATGTTTTGTTCATTGAATTGCAAAGTGATTTGTACGGCTATCCACGATTGGTTGGAACGCATTATTTACCGACAAATTCCGTACACGATACGTTAGCCGATTGGGGGATTTATCGGCGCATCGATGCACAGGCAGATTGGGTTGTGGCTCGTAGCCGTGGTGATGTATTTACCGAATCATGGGCCTACGAACACCTCTTGAATAGTCCTGTTCTTACCGATATGGGTCAGTGGTCAGATGGTCAGGACGTTTTGCCACTTTTGATACACCATGAGGCACTGACAATGAACGAAAAGTTTGCATATTGCCAAACGTAATTTTCATCACGGCTCTTGCTTGAGTTTAAGGAGCGGCTTTCCGTGCGTAATTCATGAGCGATGCACCTCCGGTTCGAACTGCACTTTACGATGAACACGTCGCCCTCAGTGCCAACCTTGTGGACTTTCATGGTTTTGAATTGCCGATTTGGTATTCAAGTATCAAAGAGGAACACCTCGCAACCCGTGCAACGGCCGGAATTTTCGATGTATCGCACATGGGCTCATTTCGCTTTAGCGGTGCAAGCGTCAAAGAGTGGTTGGAATCCTTAGCCACCCAGCGAGTGACGTCCGTACAAGCTCCTCGCTGCGCATACACACATTTTCTCGATGAAAACGGCCATCTAATTGATGACATGATTTTTGCTGTTGTATCGGACAGTGAAATCCTCGGTGTGCCAAATGCTTCAATGATTGGCGTCATGTGGGAATGGTTCACAACGCATTTGCCAGACGATGGTTCCATAGTGCTCGAAAACTTATCCGATGAAACATCCATCATGGCACTTCAAGGGCCCGATGCCAAAATTCTTCTGAGTAATGTCCTTGGAGAATCGAATCACGTCGGACGTTTCAAGTGGCAACGTATCGCAGAAAACTCGCTCGGTATCGAAGGATGGATTCAGGGTACTGGATACACCGGTGAAGCAGGATATGAAATCTTTGTACCAAACCACCAAGCACCTCTCCTGTGGCGTCATCTGGTTAAAGCCGGTTCGGTTCCAATCGGTTTGGGTGCTCGCGATACCCTTCGGCTTGAGAAGGGGTTCTTACTTTCTGGAGTCGACTTCTGTTGGCCTCCACTGTCGGAGGTAGATGATGCTACGTTCCTCACACGTGACTCTTGGGAAACCAATGTTCCGTTTGGGTTGGATTTGGAGCATGAGTTTGTTGGAAAGCACCGAGTCACAAGTCACGATGAAGGAGACGCACGCTGGTGGGGTATTCGCTATGTCGAAAAGGGTCCGTTGCCCAGGCCTGGTAAACAAGTGACAACGCTCGATGGGTCGCCACTTGGAACGCTTTCATCCGGTGCTCCAGCACCTAGCCTTGATAACGTTGGGATTGGAATTGGATACCTTCAATCCGTTAACGAAGGGGACGAGGTTCTGATTGTTGCAAGTCCACGAAAATCGGTGAAGGCAGTTGTTGTTCGTCCACCTTTTGTTTGAATTACAAGAGCGGATTTAAAGCCTCAATAAATTTCAATCGTTCACGCTCAGAACCAGTATTCAACTGCACATGTGTTGATTTTAACTGCATGAGTGCTTGAGTCAATCCTTCAGTATCCATCCACTTTACACCAATCCCGATCTCTTCAGTTTCGGCTAATTCACCCATAAGGCAACCGCTGTTGACTACGGATGGCACCCCATACGCAGCAGCATCAAACATCTTGACAGGAATTGCACCTTGCATGATGTTTCCACGATCTGGGCGGTACATGGCATACATGACATCCACTTCTTGAATTAATTCATGAAATTGATCTGAACCAAAGGCTCCACTCATTTTACATTGAATTTTGTGCTCTGACTGGGCTCGCTCAAGTAACTGGAACACATCCTCATAGGCGACTCCATCACCGGCAATCCGAATACTTGGACGGTTTTCCTTTTCCATGGAAAGTACACACTCGAGGAGTTGTTGAAAGGGTTGCACCTCTCGAACACGCCCGAGATAACCAACGCACCAGGGGGATTTTGGATTGGTTTCCAGCGTTCGGTTCACCATTGGCCTATTCTCGATGACCGTTGATTTATGGCCATGTTGTTGAAGATATTCTCTGAATCCAGAATAAACGCCGTTTTTACCAATCTTCCCACTCGATGTGATGATGTGGTCTGCCATTCTGATTCTTCGGAGCATTCGCTTCTCAAGACGCTTTGATATTGTTTTCCGAACCAATGATCGAGGTGCTGGCATGAGTATCCAAGTATGGTGCAAATCATGCATATCGAAAATAAAAGGGATGGAATGCTTCTTTTTCATCGAACAACCGATGCTGAGGGTATCTGCATCGTGGCAATAAACAATGTTAGGTGGTTCGTTTGCAAGACTTCTCAACACTTGGTTGAGGAATTTCCTCAAACCCATTGCAGTATTGACAAGTCCCCCGTACGGAGTATTCCCCAAGTGGTAACGCATTAGGCGAACTCCATCAATCGACTCGCTCATGGTAAATTCTTGTTGGCGGTCAAAGGCGTGGACGGTAACTTCGTGACCCTCCTGCACCAGCCACCTTGCGTGTCGGATGACTCGTGGGTCTGGTGAACAAGCATTGGTGACTACCATTGCAATGCGCGCCATGACACGACGATGCAACCCCAGAACATGATGTATTCGGCGAGCGACACCCATCGTTCAGAAGAGCGACAATTAAGGGCGTCTCGCGCTTGGTTTAAGTCACACCCGAACGAGAGAGTGATGATATGGTAGACCAATTACCGAACTTGGGCCGAGAAGCCGAAATGCTTGCTGCCATGGGCATGACCTCAATAGAGGAACTGTTCGCTGACATTCCATCTGAAGTTCGGATGAAAGGAGATCTTCCACTTCCCCCTCCACAGTCTGAAGAAGAGATTCTATCCGACGCCCGTCGGTTGTTGGGCTCAAACGTTGCTCTTGGTGAGCGCGTTTCATTCTTGGGTGCCGGCCTGTATCGGAATTACGTTCCGGCTGCCGTATTCCAACTGGTGACCAGAGGGGAATTCCTCACCGCATACACTCCATACCAGCCAGAAGTGAGTCAAGGTATGTTGCAAGCCATGTGGGAGTTCCAAACGCTCATTTCGGAATTGGTTGGCTTACCAATTGCCAACCTTTCACTCTACGATGGTTCGACTGCTGCTGCTGAGGCATTGACCTGCAGTGTACGTGTTCACACACGCAAAGCAACTCAAAAAGACACCGTCTATGTGTCGGAACTTACGCCACCAGACCGCTTTTCGGTGATGGAAAATTATTGCCAAGGCGCTGAAATCAAAATCAAATTACTACGTCATCTCGACGATGGAACACTGGACATGGACTCCGTCTCAGAAGCAATCGGTTCATGTGGCGTTTACGTCGAGCAGCCGAACCCTCTTGGCCTTCTCGACGGCGGCGTGACTCAATTGAAAGAAATTCTGGGCGAACACACGGCACTTATTGTCGGCGTTCAACCTGTTTCATTGGGCTTGGTTGAAGCACCTGGTCACTACGGTGCAGACATTGTTGTCGGAGAAGGACAGCCTTTAGGAAGCCCGATTACCGGCGGTGGACCAATCTACGGAATCTTCGCTTGCTCCAAGCCATATCTGCGACTGATGCCTGGGCGTATTGTCGGTCGGAGTATCGACGTCGATGGAAAAACTGCTTACTGTCTAACCCTTTCGACCCGTGAGCAACACATTCGCCGACACAGAGCTACTTCGAACATCTGTACGAATGAGACGCTTATTGCTCTCATGGGCGCAATGCACATGGCATTGCTCGGACCCGAAGGTCTCTATGACCTTGCAGTACGAAACATGACTGCTTGCCTCATGGGTAAGCAAAAACTTGCTACGGTTGAGGGCATTCAAATGCCACACTCAAACGGCGATCACTTCAACGAATTTGCGATTCAGTTGCCAGGTTCAACCCAAGATTGTCTTGAATATCTTGACGCAGTTGGTATCGTCGGAGGATTCAATCTCGCATCATGGTATCCAACCCGTACAAACTGGTTGCTGGTGACGTTTACAGACCAGACACAGGTTCAGGACATCGACCTCTTGGTCAAGCATCTCTCAGGATGGATTTCAACATTGGAGGTGGCAGCATGAGTCATCTGTTTGAGCACAACGGAGCCAAAGGACAAGGATATTCACAACCTGCTCCTGTTTTGCCCGCCTCAGAAATCTCTCTTCCTTCTGGATTGAGTCGAAAGGAACTCCCGCGATGGCCTCGGCTCTCTGAACCCGAAATGGTGCGTCATTACACTTGGCTTTCGAAGAGGAACTTTGGAATCGATACGGGATTCTACCCACTCGGTTCGTGTACAATGAAGCATAATCCTCGTGTCAACGAAGTGATTGCTCAAATCCCGGGAATTGCTGACATCCACCCGCATCAACCCGAACACCACCTTCAGGGGCTATTGGCGATCTATTACGAGATGCAATACATGCTCGAAGTCTGTGCGGGAATGGACCAAGTCACCCTCCAACCAGTTGCTGGTGCTCAAGGTGAATTCACTGCTGTTCGATGCATTCAAGAATATTTCCGACTGCGTGGTGAAGACCAGCGTACCAAGGTGATTGTCCCTGACTCCGCTCACGGAACCAACCCTGCCAGTGCAGCAATGTGTGGATTTGAGATTGTCGAAATCCCAAGTCGCGTCGATGGACGAATCGATTTAGACGCTCTACGTGCAGTTGCTGACGATACCATTGCAGTGATGATGATCACGAATCCAAATACCCTCGGGTTGTTTGAAGAGGACATTTTGGAAGCCTCGTCAATCATTCATGACGTCGGCGGTCAAATGTACTACGATGGAGCGAACTTCAATGCCATTTTGGGAATTACTTCTCCCGGATTGATGGGCTTTGATGCTGTTCACTTCAACCTCCACAAAACCTTCAGTCAACCCCACGGTGGCGGCGGGCCCGGTTCTGGCCCGATTGGTGTTAAATCACATCTTGCTGATTTCTTGCCCGGCCCGTTGGTTGGGAAGCGTGCTGCAGCCAGTGATGAGTTGGAAACAGCTGTTGATGAGAATTGGTATCATTGGTACCAACCAACACACACCATTGGAAAGGTGCAGCAATGGCACGGCAATGCCGGTGCAATCATTCGATGTTGGGCGTACTACCGACGCTACGGCCGTGGTCTACGCACGATGTCAGAACATGCAGTCCTCAATGCGAATTATCTACGGCACGCCATCCACAAGGCTACCAAAGAAGCCGGTGTTGATTCTCTGGTTGTCGACGGTGCCGAAGCAAAGGTTGCCAAGCACGAATTCACTCTTTCCCTTGCACCAGCCAAAGAAGCACATGGCATTTCGGCTATGGATGTAGCCAAAGGCTTGCTGGATATGGGATACATGGCACCAACCGTTTACTTCCCACTGGTTGTACCAGAGTGTATGATGGTTGAGCCTACAGAAACGGAGAGTAAAGACACACTCGATACCTTCGCCACCCATTTCGCTGAAGTGTTGCAAGTTGATGCAGAAACCCTTCATGCCGCACCGATTACTACACCGGTCCGCCGTGTTGACGAGGTCTATGCTGCTCGTAACCTTTGTTTGCGACATCCGTACGACGATGAATAAGAAATGCGTATATATCGCACCGAGGTAGCACGGGCATGGATGTCCGTAAAATGCGCACATTTGGCTGGACTCAAGTCGAGCTAACACGACGTCCATCACGGGTACTCTACCCAATCGCATGGGGTTTACTTCCACTCGGATTCGCCTTCATGTGTTGGTTGTTTGGTGCATCGCAGGAATACATCCCATGGCTTGGTGCAGCGAGTATGTTGCTTATGCTCATGGGTGGATTGGCAGGTGTGTCGAGCCGGTTTGGTACACTGAATGCATCCAAAGTTGGTGTTGGCTTGGTCTCCATCTGCTTCGGAGTCATGGTTTGGGCGCTGGTCGCACAAGAAACAGTTTCCGTAGTTTTCGGACTTGTATACTCTGGAATATCGGTTTATGTTTTGGTAAAGGCACTCGATTTTATCTTCCGAGATTCAGGATACGTTTTCGAAAGAGAGTGGGATGCCAAGCAAAAACTACCAAGTCAGGCACTTCACGACTGGGATATCAAAACGACACGCTTTTCTCAAACATGCATGGCCTTGAAACGGTTCAACGGTAATTGCTTTGTTCAGATGTATGGAGTTGTACGTGATGGGAAATCCTATTTGCGTTTTGATCTGCTCGGGTGCCAGTCGAAACTCGAGTTCAAAGCGTTAAACTTCGGCGTTGAATGGCCAGATTTCCAAGCGATTACATTGGGACAAGAAGAATGATTTTGGCTTCTTTTTTTCTTCGATTTCAAGAGGCATCTTGATGAACCACCCGCGCAGGGACAGACACATGGATGTAACAATTCTACTCGGGTCCTCATCGGACATGCCAGTTGCCGAAAAATGCACGAAGATTCTCGAACACTTCAATGTCAGTTATCAGTTGAGAGTGGCAAGTGCACATCGTTCTCCTCAATTTGTTGAACAAATTATTCACGATGCAGAGAACGATGGATGCCAACTTTTCATCGCAATGGCAGGTCTTGCAGCTGCGCTTCCCGGTGCAGTCGCAGCTCTCACTACAAAGCCAGTTATTGGTGTCCCATGTGGTGGCAGGGTTCCTTTTGATTCATTACTTTCAATCGTTCAGTTGCCCCCAGGTGTACCTGCTGCAACCGTAGGTGTTGACCGTGGCGATAATGCAGGTTACTTGGCAACTCAGATTTTGGCACTCAAAAACCCAGAGTATGCAGCCGCTCTTAAGCAAAACAAACTCGACCAAGTCGAGAGAGTAAAGGCCCAAGACCGTGAGGTCAACGGGGGCGCTTGAGATGTTTGATTCCAATGAATTCATTCAAGAATCCATTGAATCACTAAAATCCACAATTGATGATGTTGCAATTATTGCTTGCTCTGGCGGTGTTGATTCGACCGTAGCTGCCGTGATTGCCAGTCAAGCTGTTGGAGAACTGTTGCACTGTGTCTATGTGGATACTGGATTCATGCGCAAGGGTGAGACCGAAGAGATTGAAGCACTTCTTGCCGCTCAAGGCATAGAAAATCTCGTGACCGTCAAGGCAGCAGACCGTTATTTTGAGGCACTCAAGGACGTTACTGAACCTGAACAAAAAAGGAAAGTCATTGGTGAACTTTTCATTCGAATTTTTGAGGACGAACAGAAAAAGTGCGGTGCTAAGTATCTTGTTCAAGGAACAATTGCACCAGACTGGATTGAATCCGGTGGTGGCGTTCGTGACACCATTAAATCCCATCACAACGTTGGTGGGCTTCCTGAAGATATGACGCTCACTGTCGTAGAGCCTCTGCGTGATTTGTACAAGGACGAAGTTCGTGAATTGGCTCGCACGCTCAAGATCAATGTTGCAGAACGCCAACCGTTCCCGGGACCCGGACTTGCAGTCCGTACGCTCGGTGAATTAACACCTGAGCGTGTTGCTGTCGTTCGTGAAGCTTGCGCAATTGTCGAAGAAGAGTTTGAACGAGCAGCAGAAGCCGGAGAGATGGAAATCCCTTGGCAGTACTTTGCTGCATTGCTCCCCGTTCGAAGCGTTGGCGTCCATGGTGATGTTCGTGCTTACGGCGAAACGATTGTGGTTCGAGCAGTCCAATCAATGGACGGTATGTCCGCACGGTATTCTGAGATTCCACATCACATTTTGCAGAAAATCAGTACTCGGATTACCAACACTGTAAAGGGTGCAGCAAACAGAGTGGTGTATGACATTACTCACAAGCCACCGGGCACAATCGAGTGGGAATGACATTCGGAATGTTGTATTTTACGCCGATTGAGGGGTTCGAACCCTCGACCTTGGGATTAACAGTCCCACGCTCCACCAGCTAAGCTAAATCGGCATCGTTGGCGAACCGCCTCCCCTTTATGACGGCTTCTATTGTTTAGACTCGTCTACGGTCGTGATGAGTCGTGAGAACGAAGCCCCTCTTTGGCTGCTGATGCGAAGTGCGTTGGCGAGTTTAGCACGGTGCTCAGAGCTGAGTGCCTCTTCATGGTGGACGGTCATCCACGTTTCTCCGACAGCAATGGTCGCATTCTTAACTGAATGAAGAACAAAACCCACGGTGTGTATTATTTCATCCTCCATGGAGAAACGTCCTGCCCCCAGTTCACGTGCAACCTCTGCCAGTGCCATTGCATCGATTGACTCGACATATCCAGACCGACTGGATGTTAACTGCGTGCGGTGGCTCGCTTGCGGTACAACGCTTTGTGGATTGGTCGCTAATTTTTGAGCAACGGAACTGCTCGTGCCTTGCTGAACGCACATTTCGACAAATATTTCCAATGCCCGACCGTTATCAAGGACTTGAGCAATCTTTCTTTTTCCGTCTTCGAGCGTTGCAGCTTTGCCAGTGAGGCTCAGTAATTGGCCACCTTGGAGCATCACGAGTTCGCGTGTATCCTTTGAGCCTTGACCTTGGAGTACGAGTATGCTTCCTGTGACCTCAAGAGCGTTTCCAATGTGCGTCCCAATGGGTTCGTTCATGTCGGTGACTTGTGCAATCGTTTTGATACCAAGGCCGTTTGCAGTACGGACCATTGATTCTGCAAGTTGGACTGCATCGTGCTCAGTTTTCATGAAAGCCGCTTGACCGCATTTGACATCAAGGACCAGTGCATTCAAACCTTCAGCCGCCTTTTTGGAAACGATTGATGCGGTAATGAGTGGAATGCTGTCAACGGTATCCGTTACATCCCGAATGGCATAGAGAAGACCATCTGCTGGAGCGATCGAATCGTTTTGTGCTGCAATACAACATCCAACTCTCTCTACCGCTTTCGACATTTTTTCTGGAGATAGGTTACAATTGAATCCAGGTATGGATTCGAGTTTGTCAATTGTCCCACCTGTGTGGCCTAGTCCTCGTCCGGCAAGCATTGGGACGCGTACTCCACATGCAGCAAGAGCGGGTGCAAGAATGAGTGACATTTTGTCGCCAACTCCGCCTGTGCTGTGTTTGTCGCATACATTTGAATCACCTTGCCACGACAGTACGGCTCCGGAATTCATCATTCCAGCAGTGAGAGCAGTCGTTTCTTCAACTGAAATGCCATTTGAATGTACACTTTTCAACCACTCTTCAATGAGTAAGACGGGAATTGACCGCTGTGCGACTCCATCAATGAATGCATTCAAATCTCCAAGATCCATTTTCTGACCGCTGCGTACAGCTTCACACATTCGCTGAACGAGTGTATTGCTCATGCCGTTCACTTCTCTTTCGCAAGACCAATTTCAACGAGACGTTGATGGAGATAATCGCCAGCAGTAATGGCTTGATAGTTGACCTTTCTACCGGTCATTTCAACGAATTCTTGTCGAGGAGTAAGGTCAATTTCATTTCGTGGATGAACAAACATCGGCATTGAGAAACGTCGTTCACCTGAGTTTTGAGGATTTACTACTCGGTGCGTTGTTGATTTGAATAATCCATTGGTCAAGTTTTGGAGCATGTCTCCAGAGTCGACAATAATATGACTCGCATCTCCTTCAACTTGAATCCAACTGCCATCGTGGTCCATGACTTCAAGGCCATCTGCTGTAGCAGTTACCAAGAGCGTGATGAAATTGATATCTTCGTGAGCAGCAGAGCGTACGGCGCCTTTAGGGACGTCATCACCAAGTGGCGGGTAGTGTATGATACGCATGATTGTGTTTCCATCTTCTGCCATTGAACCCAACCAATCAGAAGGTTTGTCGAGGTAAAGACTGCATGATTGGAGTAAGTTTGCAGAAAGTGATTCCATTTGCGTGTACAGTCCATCGATGACTGCTTTGAATTCAGATACATGTAGGTCAGGCCATACATTTTGGACATAGGTCGGTGTTTTACCACTGGTAGGGTGGCTGCGACCTGTCTGCCAGAACTCTTTGAGGTCAGGTGCCGGATTGTTCTTTGCGTGTTCAACGCCAAATGCAGTGTAGCCTCTTTGATGAGCGATTTCCGGTTGCAGGTATGACCGCTTTATTTCATCACTCAGCGAAAAGAATTCATCGCCTTGTTTGTATGCATCGTCTATTGCTGTCAAAGGAATACCGTGGTTTTTCAAAGCAAAAAAGCCAATATCCTTCAACGAGTCTCCAACTGCCTGAATGAACTCGTGTTTACGGTTTTCATCTTGGCTGAGGTAGTCTGCGTAGTCGACTACCGGGATACTGCGCATCCATTCCACCTCAATTCATATTGGAACGAACCTTGGAAAGTAGTCGCAACATTTCCCAGTAAATCCAAATGACGGTAACGAGTAGCCCAAAAGCTCCCCACCATTCACCGACCTTCGGCGTTTGCTGTTTAATTCCAGATTCGATGAAGTTGAAGTCAAGAATCAAATTAGCACTTGCTACGCCAAGAATGAATACAGTGACAAAGATGCCAACCGGTCCATTTGAATGCAAGAACGGAATTTGCAGGGAGCCCGGAATCAAGCTGAGGATGAAGGATGAGATGTACAACAAGAATATCCCGAGTGTAAGACTGATGACAATTCGTTGAAACATCGGCGTCGCTTTGATGATTCGAGTGGCATACAAACCGTACATGCCTCCAACGAGGCAGAGCGTTCCGAGTCCGGCTTGGAACACGATGCCCGAATACATACTCTCGAAATAAAGCGAAACACCACCCACAAATGCCCCTTCAAAAACGGCGTACGTCATCATGAGGGGCACTGGATTTTTTGGACGTGTGAAGATGAGTATCATTGCGGTCAAAAATCCGCCAAGCATCCCGCCCATCCATGCCGTAAATGCAATCCCAATATCGATTGTCAGGGCAGCATACACTACAATTGCTGCGACGATAAGTGTAGTTCCAAACAGAATGCCAATCTTCTGCATCGCCCCTTCATAGGACATTGATTCGTAGCCCTCTATGTTGTTCCAAAAATTGTTTGACAGGACAGGGTTACTCGATGTGTACGCCATAGTTCTCAACGAAAGGAGGGAGTGGTCCTTTGTCAAACTTGCGTCGATTAAGAGTTCTCATCGACTTGTTGTTGATAGTATGCGGCAAGTTCGTCCATCGGCCATCCTTGGTCAAGATATGTTTGAATGGTTTCTTCGGACCAGCCAGGGCACCGTGCCAAATCAGCAGGTGAAATGCGTCCTGGTGAATCGGGTGTTCCACTGCTGTCCAAGACTGGCATCTCCCAGTTATCAGAGTCCATTTCGCCATTGGCCAACGCCTCAAGATTTTGGCTTTCAATCGTAATGAGATCTTTTACTTCTTCACCCTCTGACTCGATTTTACGGAGTATGAGGAATGCTCCAGCAGCAAGGACAAGTCCTCCAAGCATGGCCACAAACATGAGGGTCGTGCCTAGATCAGTGCTGGTGTCAGCACTCGGTGTGGCGATTAAGTTTCGCTGCTCAGTTGAGCACCCATCGTCACTTACCGGTACGTTTGCGGGTGTATCTGGACATTTGTCATCTCGATTGATGACTTCATCACCGTCATCGTCAAGCAGTTCTGTATCGATCACTTGAGTATTATCATCCGGAATCACACCGGCAAGATCGCATCCGAGAGTTTCAGATTCATTGACGCCATCACCGTCTGCGTCAGCCAGCAATAATGCATCGCTAGGTGAGACATCGTTTACAGATGGGTCCAACGCAGTTGCTTGTGCCCATGTCACTTCAATCAAATCCGGTATACAATCGCCGTCGGTGTCAGTATTCGTAGCATGGCTTCCAAATGCATATTCTACGCTGTTGATGAGTCCATCGCCATCTGCATCATGGTCCCCTTCAAGAATATTGAAGCTCGGAAGAGTCCGAGTCGTACGGTTGAGGCCGTTGGCTACTTCCCAGTAATCTGGTAGACCATCGTTGTCTGTGTCGGTCACATTGTCCGTACGAACCCAATCTCTGTACCATCCAGCCATGAACGGAGCAGTCACTTCGGTGCTCGAAAGAATTAAGCCCATTTCACGGTTTCGTGTTGGTGCGGAATCTCCCCAGTTAATGGAGGAAATGAGTACATGTTCACCATCGACGATGACGCCTTTGTTGTGGAGTTTTGAAACATCATCATCTTCACTCATAACCACTGCGCTAACATCGTAACCGAGTGAAGAGTTCCAGTCTTCGTTGAATGTATCGATGACCTCTTGAATATCTTTGTCGAGGTATGCTCCGTTAAGGATAAGTCGAATACGAACATCCTGCTGTGCAGCATCTTCCAAAGCGCTAACAATCGGGTTGTCCCCCCAGCCCCAGCTCCATTCAACATCGAGGTACTGAAGCGAAAGAAGAATTTCTTCATCGGCTTGTTCAATCATCCACACAATGCCATCGACGCAAGTGTCCGGGCAAGTAATCAGTCGACCACTGACATCTGTAGTGATGGATTCAGCAGCGGTTCCGTTGGTAATTGATTTTAACGAATCCAGTGACCATCCCGAAGGTGCAGAGTTTGCGTTTACTTGCGTAATGTAGGTGCGGCTGAGGGATTCATCGTATGAAATCTGTTCCAATACTTGCATGGCGAGATCTGTATTTTCAATGATGACGCCCCATTCTGAGTTTCCTCTGTCATCTGGCGCAGGTTGAGATGAACTCTTCCAGTTACCCGAACCCATCCACACACTCGTGTCATCTCGTACGGCAACCTTGCTGTGGATGTACGTGTATGGCTCGTCGCTCTGTCCACCGAACCAGAGGGTTGTGATTCCCGCAGTAGCCAAAAGACCTGCAACGCCGAGTTGGTTGTTCTTGTCGTAGTTGTTCCACCAATACTCGGCAGTGTTGAGGACAACGGTGACATCTACGCCGCGATTATGGGCTTCTATGAGTGCCTGGACAAGGTTTGGTTGTTCGATTTGGTACAGGTGGACATGAAGTGATTCAGATGCACCGTCAATCCAGTTCAACAAATCAACGAGTCCTTCTTGTGGACCGATAAGAGGTGTGACTGTACTGATGCCACTGAATACAGTTGGACCGCAGAAGGTGCTGGCTCCAAGACGGCCCCATCGGTGTTGCCAATCCAATGCAAGGTCCGTATCCGGTAAGTTTCCGCAACCATCTCCTCGGTGGTACACGAGAAGAGATATGCTGGAAACCGGTTCAACCAGGCTTATTCCACTCCATCCTGCGATGTCGACTGGGCCGTTTCCGTAAACGAACGTGTCTGCGAGCATTCCAGATGGAGTCATGATGTGTATTGCTGCACCGGAATCGGGAAGTGTAAATCCAGACGGGCTGAGTGCATCATCAAACCCGATACTAACCCCGTCTTCGTAGACTGAAAGGCCACTTGCATCTGCTGCAAGAAGCATTGAACTGTTTGCAGAAATACTCACGTCACCGATTTGGTAGGTCGTTGCCTCATTTGCAGAGTTGACCATTGTGAGGGTCCAGCCGTTCATGAATGCAAGACTGTCACCAATGTTCGTAATTTCAATAAATTCTGTATTTGCAGAGATGTCTGTAGAGCCATCTGGCATAAATCTGCTAAACACGATGTCATCCGCTTCTGCAAAGAGAGTTGCATCTGGCTCTGCCGCTCCTGGTGTTGGCCATAGGAGTGTTTGCCAACCTGATTGGTCTTGGCTCGGGCCAACCGTTTGGCAATCGCTGACAATGCTCCATTGCGCCATATCAACCACGGTTCCATCCGGATTCGAAAGCGTGAACTGGTCGGAGAGGCCAGAGAGAACATCATCATCCATGAGGAGTACTGCCCGCTCTTGTGGGGCAAGAACCATACTGGATTGATTCCACATCGAGGTGCTGCGAAGGAAGCGTCGATCTTCACCTGCAGTATCGATTCGCCATCGACTGATGTTGAGGTCTTCTGTACCGTTGTTCATCACTTCAATCCAATCTTCAACAGGTGTGACGGAGTCATCGTTGCAGTATGCGAGTGCTTCGGTAAGTACCAATTCGTTCGAACCTGAATACATAGTCCATATTGGATTCAGTAAGCCAGGTGTCGACCATGCAGATTGAATCCAGTCGGTTCCATTTGAAGCGGCAGTGCCCATTGGCCCAGCACCAGCATGAGTGCTGTTTGGTGCGATGAGTGATTCTCCTTCAACGGTCGATGACCAAGAGATTGAATCCACCATGTCACCGTTCCCATCGATCATGATAATCGAATCCGGAGTTGTGTGCTTTAGATAGAAACTGGTTGTACCGTTGAGTGCGATAAGTGCAACTTCACCAGGTTGGATGACGGATGTTGATTGCAATGGCATGTTGAATTGATGCAATGTAAGGGATCGTCCGGCTGCTTGGAACTTCCAACCACCAACGTCCAAGGGCATAGTACCGTTGTTGTAGATTTCAATCCATTCCCCAAGAGGCCACTGTTGTGAATCGCTTCCAACTGCGTCAGGGAACACTTCTGTGAATACGGCAGCACCTGTTGATGGTGTTTGACCTGGATCAGGATGGCCTGGAGTCATCCACGTCGAAGGGACCCAAGGGTCGGACTCGACATCGTCTTGTACAAGAGAAATGTTTTGTCCATAATTGGTTGCATACCAAGCCGAATCAACAATCATGCCGGTGTCATCACGAAGCATAATTTGGTTGTAGTAATCCCAAAGTTCTGTTTCACCGGAGAACTGGACGAGCCGACGTTCACCGGCATCAATGGAAGTCGAACCTTGAGTCTGGTTGAAGACCAAAGTCCCCGGGTCAAGAATCGTGACATTGCCCATTCCGTCAATAACGGACCAACCGTTGAGGTCGACGGTTGAACTGCCAGTGTTCAGTAGTTCAATCCATTCTCCATCGGGGAATCCAGAGCCGTCGGAACTGCTGTTGGAAAGAATTTCTGCGAATTCAATTGGTGATGGAGTATTGGCAATAATTTCGAATTCCAAAGGATTACTTGCATTTGGAGTCGGATAGGCAGCATAAACCCAGTACTGCGAAGTTGATGACTCAACCATTGAAAATCCAGCTTCTGTGTCGGTCCAAGAAATGTGCTGAGCACGACTTCCATTTGGCCAAAAGAGCGTCAATGATTCCACACCGTTGTTGAGAACACCGGAGTTACCCGAACCGTTGATTGCTATCATTCGTGTTTCGCCTGGAAGAATGACGTTTTCAGAAAGTGTTTCCGAAAACCCAACCAGGTGAACGGAATTAAAATCGAGTTTATTGCCAGCAGCGTCTTCAACCGACCATCCGTTCAAATCAATGTTGTTGGAGCCTGAATTGAACACTTCGATCCATTCGCCACCAGGCCAGATTGCGTTATCTTCGGAAGGCCATGGATTGGACATCACTTCGTTGATGACGAGGTCTGATGGTATCACTGTAGGTCCCGGAACGGTACCGCCGCCGGTATTGATTGCACCAGGGCTCGGGCCGCTGGTTGGAATCCAGTCTGCAGTAGGGGTGGAGTTATCTTCTTCGTAACTGACTCCCGATGCTGCACTGGTCCAAGTTGCTTGGTCCAACTGAACTCCTCCGTCGGTGTAAAGACTAACCATGTCATCTGTGTTGGCGAGGTAGAAATTAGACAATCCGTTTCGAGCAACAACCATGTATTCATCGGGTTCAATCTCCCACGATGACGAGTTTGCAGCATCGTATCCCACGATACTTGCGGAGTTGAAATACAACTTTTTTGATGCCTTGTTATTGAGGTACCAATCGAGGACATCAACCGTCGATGTTCCCGAATTGTAGATCTCCATCCATTCGCCGCCAGGCCATGTGGCATCATCTGCACCGTTTGGGTTTGGAAGTGCTTCGTTGAGACAGATGTCTCCGCTGCAAGCGAGCGAGCGAGCTGTGGTGGAATCAATGGATTCGGTATCGTTTAGGGTTGATACACCCATCGGAAGTGTGGTCGAAAGTACCATCAAAAGAGCGAGGCCAAAGGAGCGGAGTACAAGGTTCATGGTGCCACCAACAAACTGTGGGCTGAGTCTAAGGGCATATCACTTTCCCCTAAACAGTCACGGGGTGGGGATTGCAAGGCTCAGAGGAAACCGGCGTTATCCACGAGATTCTCGAACAGCAGATAGGTGATGGGAACAAGAATGACGCCCATTGCGTGGCTACGGCGAATGCCAAGCCGTGGTGGCAGAAGTCCCAGCATTGTACCTACAATGAGTACTGCAAGGCCGATGAATCCAGTGCTTACAAACACCAGTGCTGCAACGAATATGATGACGCTCATGATCATTTGTTGCAAAGGAATAGCAGCATGGAGTCTAAGCATACCTTTTCCAACGTATCGCATAATTGGCATTGCCATCAGACCAGCAGCCAAGGTGATGGCGAGCAATCGGATGAAATCTGCAGTTGGCTCAAGATTACTCCATGTGTCAACTGGATACATGGCCTTGAGCGCCAAAGTTGCTCCGGAACGAGAACGGCCAATGATGTAGAGGAAACCGAGAACACATACGGTCACTGCGGTGTTGACAGCTGATAGGATGGCAATAATTTCCAAATCTTGTTTGGTTTGCGGTCCTTCCACTCCCTCATCGGACTCCGCCTTGGCGATTTCCAAGAGTTCGTCGTCTGAGAGTTCAGTCAATCGGCGAGTTTCCCAATCCATCCCAAACCCTTGCTTGCCTTGGAGTTTAGCCGCTACGTTGCGCCCACCCATGACAAGAACAGTTGCCTGCGATGCGGTCATTCCAGGCAACACACCCATCGATGCGCCTGCCACTCCGGACCAAAAGCACGGTACCAAAAGAGGTCGTGCTGGTGGCAAGTCCCAGTTTTCCTTTTGAGGTGGCAGGTGCGATGTTGTTGCATAGATGTCCAACAAGTTCGCAATTCCGAACAACCCAGCGAGACTTGGCAGGAGCAGACTTGCACCTGGCATATCGATTGGTGAACGCCCAGGTAGAGCATGTGGACCGATAATGGTCCAACCAAACAGGCCAGTAAGCAAAAAGAAAGCCGTGGCTGAAAAGAAACCTGCAAATCTTGAATCATCGCCAAGACGCTTTCCAGTAGCGATCTGAATCCATTTTGGCCAGTCGAGTCGTGTCGTTTCGGTCATCAAGAGCAATGCTGAAATCGTCAGCAGGATAAACGGTAAGAACGTCCGAAGTTGAGAATACCAGCCGAGTTCTGGACCAAATGCAATTCGAGCAAGAACAATCAACGGTAGAGAGAGAAACAATCCAAGTTGAGAACCACGAGCAGACCAAGCGACTCCTCGTGCTGCATTACCGGATAAAAGCATGCGGTGACCCGGCAGTAACGATAACGCTTGGTCGGCATCGGGTGCTCCCATCAGCGCAGACGGAATATAATTCAGAAATGTATGTACGGTACCCGTTGACACAATAATTCCGGCAACGGCTGAAAGTGGTATTCCAAGACTGAGTAGCCCAGGGGCCAAGGCAAGCAAAATGAGAGCTACATTGTTGACGTGGAAACCTGGGATAATTCCGGTAAGTGTTCCCATTGCAACTCCCCCAAACAGAGCCGCAAACATCCAACCCAGTTCGTACATGTAGGCATCGAGCATGAAATTCCCCCCTAGTTTCCGCTGTTTGGGCCCGTGCCGTTTTCCACTTCCTCGCGGTCAGTGATTCCGTCACCGTCCGTATCCTGGGTGTTGGAATTGAACCCTGCCGCCTCTTCGTAACTGTCAGCAAGGCGATCACCATCATCGTCTTGAGCATCCGCTTCATCCAGTGAATAGACGATGGATAATTGCGATGGATGTTCTATTTGTCGTAGACGGCCCTCCCAGGTGAGGGATTGGTTTTCGTGTATTGAATCGGTGCCAATGGCATTGAGTTGCACATTGAGTTTGATTGATTGTTCAGACCCAGGGCGTTCAAGGTACCATCCATCGTCCTTGAGTGCGGCTTTACCGTCAAGAAGGACAAACTGATTTTTGGAATAGCCCCACTGCGTTGCACCGTCGTCCCAAAGGAGCGTCGAAGGTGGCGGTGGGTTGCCGGTTAGATTGTATGAATTCACCATCAAACGAATACGCATGTCTTCGTCATCCCAAGCAACGGTGACATCGGCAACAATGCCCTGGCCTGATTCAATCCAGTTTGTACGAGGTCCTGGGAACGTCATAGCAATGGTTGTTTGACCGTATGTGTAGGTTTGACTGTCAACGAAGAATCCCTCGGTATCCAATGGTTCGAAAGCGTATTTCATGTAGGTATTGATGGTGTAATGCATGCTTGGGTTCTCAAGCATCGAGGATGGGTCTGCAGACAGCATGGCCTGCATTGACATTGCTGACATTGGATTGACGAGGTTTTGGCCCATGCCTTGATTGGCATCGATGCACCATGTACTCCTGTCATCGCTCCACATGAGTCGACCTTCTGCATCAAAGACAGAGTTATTGTAACTTCCATTTGCAGCATTATCAATGTCTTCTGGTGTAGGGATGACGCAGATGGTATTACCGCTGGGTCCAACAAGGTCCCATACACCGTCCTCAATGTGCAAGGTTCCTGCGAGAATAACTTTGCTTCCAGACTGGTAACTCCACGTGGCTTCCGTGGCCCAGTCCAAACGATGGACTTGAGGTACATGACTTCCGTCAATGAGGATATCTGGCCCTTGAGTTTGAAGTGCCCACCGAAGGCTCGTCTCTTGGTAAGAAAGAATCCCACTTACTTCAATCTTGGAATCGGATTCAATCCACTTGCCGGTTGCGGATTTAATCAGCAACTGCATTTGGTGAGCGGCCATTCCGTCGGTGAGGTAGGCCGAGGTGTAAACAGCATCCGGGCTAATGGATTCGCTGATGAATCCGTTAACGGTTACAATTTTCCCTGCATACTCTGTAGGGGCGACAGCAAGATCTGAAAGTGAAACTCTCTCCAAAACGGGCAAATCTTCAGGTTCCCAGTACAACGCTCCTGAGCCCGTTGCAATCATGTAAAACCTACCATTGTAGTCGACAACATCCCCCATCGCTGTCACATTCGTGCCAATAGGGGGGATTGTACCGGTTGAATACCAGCGAACTTGGATGACTCCAGTGTCGTCTTCGATGACCAAGTCAACACGGTCTTCACCGCTGCCGTATCGGTCTTCAATCCATGAAATTACTTTTCCTTCTACCAATACGACTTCGTTCTTGTATTGCACGAGATCGTCGATTTCGACCACTTGCGGTTCACGGACCATTGCGTACCAGTTCAGTGTGGCCACTAAAAACAACGAAAGAGCAAACATGACCCATAATTTCTGACCCCGGGTAGCCGGATTGTCATCGGTAATCTTGAGCATAATGTCCTTGAGAGCATCCGCCATATCCGTCCTCACCAGTGCTCCGTGCTTAGGCATTGCCATGCCTCATCCTTATCCAAAATCGCACTGAGGCCGAGATTTGAGCCATGCGGGTTCTTTTTAATGGAAAAGCAGACCGGTCTTATGGGGATGGCCATGCGAGACCGGGTGATTCGAGACGAAATACACAAGGATATTTTCGTTCCTGCAGCTCACGCAAAAATTATTGATACTCGCGAATTCCAGCGCCTACGCTCTATTCAGCAATTGTCGACCTGTGAGTATGTTTTCCCTGCAGCCAATCACAATCGTTTTTCACATTCATTAGGGGCATACCATCTTGCTCGAACACTTGTTGATTCGCTCAACGATGTACAACCTGGTCTGGTTTCCGATGACGATGCAGAATTAATTCAACTTGCGGCTTTGCTGCACGATATCGGTCATCCTCCTTTTTCACACCTGCTTGAATCGCCTGAAGTTTTTGCAACATACCATTCGCATGAACACTGGGGAAGAGTTTTGCTTGAATCGGAAGACACAGAAGTAGGAACCGCCTTGCTTGAGGCACTTGGGCGCTCTCGGCGCGACCGTCTTTTTGCCCTTCTCGACGGTGCTAAAGAACACGAAGGAATCCCTATTCCTCCGTTCATGAAGGAAATTGTCTCCAGTCAACTTGACGTTGATCGTATGGATTACATGGTTCGTGATCAAGCAAACACCGGTGCGCAAATTGGTGGTTTTGACATTGCTCGAGTTATACGTGCATTGCGAGTGAGTGATGATGGTCACTTCTTTGTGAAGTCATGGGGGCTTCCTGCAATTGAAGCCTACCTGGTGACGCGTTATCATATGTATCACCAAGTCTACTTCCACAAAGTCAACATGCTCACACAGAATTACCTTGTTCGCATGCTTTCACGTGCACGGGCACTGGCTCAAGACGGTGAATTGACTCTTTCACCGTCTCTTGAAGATATGTTGCTTAATTCGAATTTGGATGCCAAGGGATATGCAGCGCTCAACGATGCACACGTTCGAGTGGCTTTACCGGAATGGGCTGAACATGAAGATGCAACACTCTCGCACTACGCCATGCGTTTACTCTCTCGCCGTGACTTCCATAAATCGTTACGCATTGAAGGGCTGAGTACTGAAATGGTGACCGTCGTTTTACCTCGCTTACAAGCACTTGTTGCAGAGGCTGGTTACGACCCGTCGATTGATGTCATCACCGCACGAATCTCTAAACGTGGCTATATGCCGTATGAGCAAGGTATCCTTTTGGAGGACGGACGAGATGCTGCGGACCATTCACCACTTGTTCGTTCGTTGACGCAACCGAACGAGCGCGCATTGATTTTTGTCCCCGATTCCATCCGCGACGAACTAGAACTGAGTGTTCGAGAATGGGTCAAACCCTCGCAATCCTCACTGGCACAGTTTGAATGACGCAGGGTTAAGTTCATGTCTTGTGCTCTTTCCCTTGAAGCAGGGGCCCGTAGCTTAGTTGGTTGGAGCACCCGGCTCATAACCGGGGGGTCAGGGGTTCAAGTCCCTTCGGGCCCACTTTTTGAACACCGTTCGATGACGATTTTTTGAGCCATCACGGCGCAACGGTTATGAGGGTCTCATTACTGGGTAGGGCATAGGTGGAACCCGATGTTCAAGCGTGCTCTTTTCTTACTAGCCCTTTACCTCTGCTCAGTATTGCTCGTTGCAGTTCCTGCATCCGCTCAGGCTCCAACCGCCGCAGTATCACTTTCCTGTGCGCCTATTTCGATTAATATTGAAGTAAAGCCAGGTTCGACGTACAACGGATTTACCACCTGTACCGCTAGCAATCCTACCACCTGGCAAGAAAAGATCAGCATTCTTGTCACAAGCGATGGATTAGCGACTGCAGCGCCCGGTGACATGTACATCGGCGCAGGCGCTGAAGTCGATTTCCAGATTTCAGTCCGTGCGACCCCGTACATGGTCATGCAAAGCCGTACACTATCCGTATCCGCTCAAGTTCAAGAAATCAACAGTTTGCCTCCACCAAATACCGCTTCGTCTCAGAACAACATGATTGTCAACATCATGCAGTATTCATTGGTTCAGGTCGAAGCAGTCGAACCTTTCGTCCAACTGATGCCTAAGAAAGACAAGAACTTCGAATTCAAGGTGTATAATCTTGGTAATCAAATAGATTTCATGAAGGTAGGTATTACTGAATCGAGCCGTGAGAACCTCGAAGAAGCTGGGTTCACAATCAACTTGCCTGCTGTCAAGGTGCAAATCGATGCCATTCCAACAGCGACCAAGGTACGTGTCATGGCTAGAACGCCAAAGACACAAGGATGGAGCGACGCATACCACGTTCTCGACTTCTTCGCAGAATCTGAATTCGCTTGTAACAACGGCGGATGTATCCGTGAATCTCAAATGATTACTGTGTACGTTCGTGGTGTCTACCTGCCCGGCTTCGAAATAGTTCCAGCAATCTCGATGATTGCATTGGCCGCAGCAGTTGCTGGCCGACGATTCATTGAAGATCGAGAAGAAGACGAAGAAAACGTCGTCTGGTACGAATCTGCACCCGGCCTGTGACGGCTTGCCTTCCAGGGCTCTAAAATCCCGTTCCGTCAAGCACATGTAGGGGTCGCTTTGATAATCCCCTGCGTTTAACGGCTTCATAACAGGGATTGCTATGAGTGGATTATTGGACAAAGCCAACACATCAAAAACCGAATCTGAGTCAGCACAAGCGACTGTAGTTGCTCAGAGAGTTTCAACCGCAACGCAGCAGCCAACAACTTTGGTGACTGCTTCCGCAGGTGGACCGAACACCCCACTTTACCTCACCATCGCTGGTTGGATCACCATTTTCATTGGCGGACTTCTTGCTTTGCAAGGCGGTGGAATGGGCATTCTTGTCGTACTTGCTGTTTTAGTTGTAGGGACTGGACTTCTTGTTCAATCTGAACGAATGGCCGACCATGAAATGAACACCATCAAGCTTGGAATCTCGATTTTCATCGCAGTCCTCGTCGCTGCTGGCCCGTATGCTGCTTTTTACCTCGTACCTGCCGATACATCGATGGCACTGACTGAAATCAATGTGAGTGAAGAATCGGATGAACTTACATTTTACGTCCGCGGTTCATTTGACTCCGCATCAGCAACCATTACGCTTGATGGAGAATCGTTGTGGTCGGACACTAAGCAGTTGAACAATGACCGAGCCAAATTCAAAGCACCCCTCGCAGCATTCTTTGCTGGCAATGCTCAAGATTATCGCCTTGCATCAATGAATGAATACATCATTGAAGTCTCTTCGGATGATGGTCAATCGAAAACAGCTGAAATCACTCCAGCACTTCTCAACCGTGAGGTTCTAAATTCAGGCGCTCGTATTTCAGAAGTTCTTCGTACTCAAACCTCTGGCGGTGGAAGTCAAGCTACGACCACTACCACGGTCGAGGGTGTCATTGTAGAATCCATCATGGGTCTGTTTGCACCGGGTGAAAACGCCCAAGACAATGGAGAGCATTCGATGACCAATCTTGCACTCACACCTGTTGCTTCCGATTATACCGTGCAACTTCTGGTTAAGAAAGGCAGTACAACCGAATACAGTTCTCCTCTTGTTGAAGTCAACGGTCTTGATGCAACGTGGACCAGTTCAGTGGATGGCGCCAAAAGCGGTAAAACAAACGGATGGCTTGGCCTTCCAGGAACTGCAATGGACAACTGGGCAGGCGGTAGTGGTGCTACAGAATTCCTCGACAAGGACTCATTTTACGATGAGGCAGGTTGCTATACTTTTGAAATCGTCATCACCAACGAGTTCTATGCAGGCATGACGGATACAGATTCTGACGCAACTGGAATTACTGTCAGCAGTAACTCTTGGGCACTCGACTTTGATGGCGAAAATGATGAACGAACGATGGAAGTTTGCTGATCAACTCAAATCAAAAAGCGAACAGTCACTTGCATCCAACGGAAGTTTGCTGAAGCCGTAATGGACGAACAGCAGGCTTAGTCCTCTTGCTCTGCCGAATCATCTTCATCGGTTTCTGAATCTTCCTCAGCTTCCGAGTCTTCTTCTGCTGCTTCAGTAGCGGTCCCAGACGGTATTTCTTCCGCCACATCACCGTAGTTCGAGTCTTTGGATGTCGCACGGAGAGAAAACATTGCACTGCCTGCTAAAATCAGTGCTGCAAGTATGACATAGATGAGAAGAGGTTGATCTTCAGTGTCTTTACCGATGTACCATCCAACTTCTTGTGAATTGCCACCTTCGGTGTTTGTGATGTCGTCAGAAATAGATTTCAAAACATCCGGAATCAATGCTCGACAATTCAAAACTTGTCCTCCATCTGTGTTAGCCCACCAAGAGACTGGAAGTTTCTTTTCTTCACCAGGGGTAAGAGTGGTCGTCAATGATGTCGTACTGGTTAAGTTATCTCCCACATAGCACCAAATGTTCACTGTAGCAGCCGATTGGCCGGTGTTTCGAACCGTGACCATTGCTCCAATTTTCTTGTTGACTTCCGCAGTAGTGTCCTCCGCATCGATGGAAACAATTTCGATGTATGGGAGCGGAATGTTAACCGTCGCATACGGTAATTTGGGAGCTGGTGTGGTAATCGCAAAATCACCCCAACCGGACGAAAGCGTCAAAGTAAGTTCAGCATCTTCCGAATGGTATTCTCCATTTTGATCAGCCCACTCGACAATTCTTCTCCATTCGCTGCCACCAATGTCAATTTGGCCGTTCGCATCGGTAATGTCATCGCGGGTTGATGCACCGTAACCAATACCTGTTTGGTGAACGGTGGCGTTCGGAGAATTCGTTTGGATGATTCGTTGCGAGAGCAAACGAATCCAGGCATCAGTGGTTCCTCCTGTGCCTTGCGAGTTGGTGTAGGTGATCTCTGCAAGGTCATGAACGATGATGTCTTCATCGGTGCGACTGCCTTGAATTAGACTTGAATTAACTGAAAGGCTCGAACCGTTTTCAACGTGAATTGGAGCGCTGCCAATCAAATCACTCGATTCGATTTCACATACACCGGCGCACAAGATATCAGCACCAAATACTGCACCGTTCTCCATATACATGCTTCCAAACACCGTCATCGAAAATGAAGCCTCGCTCCAAGTTAGGCTTCCGTTGGTTTGATTGATTTCATGAGCGTCGAGAATTGGCATTTCTCCGCTGCCAGTATGAAGTGCTTGGATCGACGTAATTTGAATAGGGAATACATGGTAGATGTAAAAATCAACGACAATATCAGTACCGTCGAGGGGTGCTTCAATGGATACGGTATCTTGGCCTGCGGCATCCACTGTTTGGTCTCCAACGGTGATGTTCATCATTGCTGATGTCGAGACGGTCTCTTCGAAGTTGAATTGAATTGTCCCAGTATCAGCAAGGTCGCCAAAGTTTAGATGAAACTGACTTGTGTTGGTGAGCGATAATGCAGAATTGATATCTTCTCCCGTTAGTGAACCGGTAAGAATGAGTTGTCCACCATCTTCGACGGTGATCTCATTGTTTGGGCCAACAGTCATGCTGGCATCGATGGTCAAAGTAGCACCATTTTTCACCAGAACGTTTCCGTTCATAGCTTGTGATTCCGACCAAGTTTCGTCAGCGTCTATGATCACATCATTGCCGTCGCTGGGTGGAGCTGCATTTACGTTCACCATGCCTCCAAGAGAGGTCAAAATGAGCAGAATCATCAGTGTCAAGGCAGTTCGCATGAACACAGTCACACTGTGGAGTGTTATAGCCTTCTCTCCGGAATCAATACGGGACATCTTTCCAACCTAACTTGTATCCAAGTAGATTGAACGAGCGATGGAGAACTGGCGTAATTGCTACCAATGCAACCATTGGCAGGAGAAGTTCTGAGTCCGCAAGAATGGATGTGCCGAGGAACAATTGTCCAGCCAAGAAAACCATTATCGCAAAGGGCAGGGTGTCCAAAAGAGGTGCTTTTGAGGAGATGTCACCTTCCCTTTTGAGGCCGCGCCGGCGTTTGACAAAAGACCCACTGCTGTCACCAACCAAACAGAAAAAGCCGAGAAAAGTACCGAGTATGAAAGCGGAAACCAGGGGGCCTCCGAGATCGAACCAAGCACCTTCTGCACCTTGCAACGGGTGAGTAAATATTCCATTTTCGCCTATTGCTGAACTCGCTGCGGGAATGTCTCCCATCAGCGAAACGATGAGGACGCTGAGCAAGCCAGAGGTCAACGAGCCTCCAATCAGTCCATTCCATGTTTTTCCGTCTCCAAGAATGCGGTTTCCGTCTTTGAGCGTTCGCCCTCCATCAATAGGCCAGGGGCCGTAACCGGTTTTTGGCAACCACTTCCCCCACAGCATTGCAAAAGTGTTGGCCAGGAATCCTGGCATATACAGCCAGAGGGTTAGGATACAGAGTTGTAAAAATTGCATGAAGCTCACCAAGGCTTGCACCTTAACCTAACTCGCTTTGAGGGCGGTCTTTGAAGCATCCCCTTGGTATGCGTCATTTTCTGCTAAAATCCCAACCATCTGTCACGATGAGATTATGTGATGGCATGGGTGGAGTACAAACATGGCTGAGAATGTCGTCCTTGTCGTTGGCGGTGGAGGGAGAGAACATGCCCTCTGCATTGGCCTTTCTAAATCACTGCATGTGTCGAAAATTCATTGCTCTCCAGGTAATGCCGGTACGGCCTCTATGGCAACGAATCATTCAGTGTCCGCATCGGACATTGAAGGGCTGGTAAGCCTAGCCAAACAGGTCTCAGCAGACCTTGTTGTGGCTGGGCCTGAAGCACCACTGTGTGCTGGACTTGCGGACCGCCTTTCCGAGCATGGCATACCTTGTTTTGGTCCTGTAGCGGCGCTGGCTCATCTTGAAGGTTCGAAACTTCATGCAAAGGAGGTCATGCGTGCTGCAAACGTCCCTACAGCGGCTTTTCATGTTCTTGAAAATGGCAGTGACCTCGATGCGGCACTTGACGACTTTGAAGGACAGCCTTGGGTCGTTAAACGAGATGTTCTTGCCGGTGGAAAGGGTGTTGTCGTGACTGGAGACCGAGACGAAGCATTGGCATTTCTCAATTCCTCCATCGAGTCTGATGGTAGAGTTCTGCTCGAAGAATTCCTTCCCGGCGAAGAAGCCAGTATGCTGGTCGTGATGGACGGTTCTGGATTTGTCTGTTTACCTGCAAGTCAAGATCACAAAAGGGCATTCGACGGCGATGAGGGGCCGAATACAGGTGGCATGGGCGCCTATTGTCCAGCACCGGTTGTTACTGAAGAGATTCGAGATTTGACGATACAGACCATCATCGAGCCAATGCATGCTTACCTGTGTGGCTTAGAGCAACCTTACCGCGGCGTTCTCTATGTAGGCCTCATGATTCCAGAATCAGGACGTCCAAGCGTTGTCGAATTCAACGTTCGATTTGGTGACCCTGAATGTCAAATTACATTGCCGCTTATTGAGTCAGATTTGTTTGAATTGCTGCATTCTGCCGCAACCGACGGCCTCTCTCAACTTGAAGTCCGTTTCAGCCACCTTCACGCTGCTACGGTGGTTCTGGCTGCCGAGGGATATCCGCAATCACCTGTCAAGGGGCGACTCATTCGAGGCATGCCATCCGAACGCCTTTCGCTCTCTGACGGCGAGGCCTGGGTGAACCATGCGGGTACGGGACAGAATACGAACGGTGAATTGATTTCAACGGGCGGAAGGGTACTGTCATGCAGTGCAATTGGGCCAACTCTTGAGGTCGCAGTTGAGATGGCTTATGCATTGCTGGACACCATCGATTTAGAGGGTTCACATTATCGAAAAGACATCGGGTTCCGCGCATTGTAAGTCGTTTTGGGCCCCCCTATTTTGCAGAACTTTCAACTCAGTGAACCCCCCTTAGTGTAGTGCAGCAAGGCATCCATCTGTTGTCCGTTCAGCGGAGTCATTAAAAGAGGCTCTAAAGTGGCGAAGACGCTTCAGCCTTGCTGCTGTCGCGCAAACACCTTTGAGGGAAAAAATATGGAACAAATAACTGGCACAAAAAGCACTGCGCCAGCAGCACCGTTGGGATGGCTTATTGCCCCCCTAGCGGTTCTGCTTGCATTAGCAGCGATCAAGCTCGTAGGCATCAGCTTCGAGCTTACCACAGACAACCTGGCACCGATGATTATTGTCGGCGTCGCTGGCATCTTGGGACTTGTCCCGTCGATGCTAAATCAATCCGAATCCGTTTCTGTTTCCAAGGCCACTCTTTCCCTCTCCACTTTGGCCGTGGCGCTTATCGGTGCTGAGGCAATTTACATGCTCGACTATGGCGACTATGGAGCATTCTCTGGTCTTCTGTTTGCTTTCGTTACGTTTGGCGTTCATTTCATGAGCAGCCGTGGCCGACACGAAATTGGAACCATCATTGTGTTCTTCGCAATGGGGATGAACGTCGGAATGGCCGTAGCATCTGACGCACTCAGCGCTGAGTCTGCTCGATTACTCCCTGATATCTTCAATTTGGCACCAGAGGGTGAGCAACAAAGTTTGGTCTCCACACTCAACTTGAGAAACCAGGCAATTGGTTACCTCTTCTTTTCGTGCCTTACTGTTTTCACACTCGTTGGTACGCTCGTGGCAACAATTGCACGTGGCGTCCTAACGCCAGTCGGAGAGTCCGGTTGGTTCAGTTTCTTGAACGACGATACCAGTTCTGCTTTCAACAAGAACAACCTTCCACTCCAAATTGCATTAGCCGTTTGGGCTTTGGCTCATATTGGCAGCCTTTGGCACTTCGAGACCGTCGGCATGGCTGACAAACTCGGCATCACATCTGCAGCCGATTACCACGGGATTGTAGGCTACTGGCAAGCGTTCTTCACTGGAATGATTGCTGTTATCGTTGCAGGAATGTTCTCTGAACGCTGGCACACACGTGCAATGACGCTCGCATCCCTTTGGACGCTTTATGTCGTATCTACATGGTTCGATGCTGGAATGGTCTCCTTGGACTTGCTCGAAGGTAACTGGGGCAGTTTGATTTGGCTCGGTCTGACGTTCTTCATCGGCGTTGGCATTTATTCGATTTCGACCCACGAGACGTGGGGTGGATGGGTGAACCGTGACGACCACGAATACTCCGGTGCTCGTAAATTCTGGAACCAACACTGGTCCAGTGTCATGATTGGACTCGCCCTCTTCTTTGGTCTGGTCATCCGAACACAATGGTATGTTGTACCATCGATGAACGCTTTCGGAACCGGAAACTGGGACATGACAGGCGGTTCTGACCCTTGGTACATGAAGCGTGTCGTTGATTACATCCTCGCAAACAATGCACACATGATTTTCGACGCAGACCGCTCTTATCCAATTGGTGGCATCAACCCTCGACCTCCGATCTTCACATGGTCAATCGCAGTTGTTGCAACACTTCTTGAACCGTTCTTTAGCAACGGTGATGCAGTTTGGTGGGCTATACTTTCCCTCCCTGCAATTTACGGTGCTCTCACCATTCTACCGGTGGCTTACATTGCACGTGAACACATCAACGAAAAGGCTGCAGTTATCGCTGCTTGGCTGATTGCTTTCATGCCGGCTCACGTGAGTCACACAACTTGGGCACTCGCCGATCACGACGCTTTCATCATGCTTTTCATCACACTTGGATTCATGTTCTGGCTCCGTGCTGTGAAGTACGCTGGCAGTGAAAGGTTGCTGCGTTCTTCTTCTCCAACACCATTGGCGTTTGTTGCTGCATTCAAAGCCGTAGCACAAGAACGCCGAGCCGCCTTTTCAGCAGCAGTTCTTGCTGGAGTGAGTTTCGGTATTGTCTCGCTTGGATGGAAAGGTTTCGTTGTTGGTCCCTCGATTATCTTCTTGGCATACGCTGCCCAAGTTGCCCTCAACATGTTCCGCCGCCGAGATTCAACGACACTCAATGTATTGTTCCTCACCATGCTTGCTGTGAACTTCTTGATGGCTCTTCCATTCTACGGTCACCCTCAAATTGACCTCATGTTTGATGGAACTGGTCTTCAGCCGTTCTTGTTCATTATCGTGTTTACAGTTGCCATTAGTTTTGTAACCACTGGATTCCGAGATAAGCCTTGGTTGCTCGTCCTCGGTGTCCTTGCTGGTGCCGGAACCGTGTTCTTCATCGTATTGTGGCTCCTCAAGGAAGCAAACATCTCCAATGCTTGGGATGTCCTTTTCACTGGCAGTGGCTATTTCACCAAGACCAAGATTTTCGGAACGGTTGCTGAAGCAAATGCTCCAAACCGTGGACAATTGTTCGCTCAATTCGGTCCGATCACATTTGTTCTTTCTCTCATTATGGGAGTTCTTTGCATTTGGTCGGCTCTGCGTGAACGCAAGCAAACCAAACTCGTGTTCGGTGTTTGGATTCTTGCCGCTTCGTTCATGGCTTGGACCGCAGCCCGTTTCATGTTCAATGCAACACCTGCAATCGCCGTTCTCGGTGCTTGGGGTATTGTCTCGCTTTGGAAGTGGGCAAACTGGGAAGGTATGGTCAAAGCTTGGAAGAAGATGGGAATCCGTTCTCCGGAAGACCGCATCCGTGGTGCTCGAAAGGCACTTTGGCGAACTCCTTCTTTCTCAGCCATCATGCTCGTCATGATTATGCTGTTCGGGCAACAATTCACCTACGGTCTCGATGCCGCTATCCCATCCAGCAACAACGCTGAGGATGACATCGATGAAACCATCTACAACCTCATTCCTGACGCTTTCCGCTGGGAAATCGGTGGCTTTTCGCTGCTTGATGACAGCAATTACGATGGTAACTGGTACCTCGGTTCCTTCGGTTCTGGTTTCAACGACAACGGTTGGAACTCCGCCTATGAGTGGCTGGCTGAACAAGACCAAGAGATGACATACTCGGAACGGCCTGCTTTCGTTTCATGGTGGGACTACGGTTTCCAAGCACTCGACACCGGTGATCACCCATCGGTCTCCGATAACTTCCAAACAGGAATCCCTGCTACTGGTAACATGTTGCTGGCTCGCAGTCAAGAAGACCTGGTGTCCATGTTCATTTGGCAACTTGGTCAAGGCGACTTGAGTTACAACATGGCGAAGACAGGAGACGCAGAGTTCACAATCGGTTATCAGAACATCGTTGGTTCATACCTCACCGCTGAGCAAATGGACCTCTTTAACGAAATTACAATCGGAAGCGATGTCGATGAAAGTGTCTCATTTACCAAGTTAAACAGTTACCAAGTCTACCGTACCAACGACGATACAGTCTTGGCTAGAGGATACCACCATACCGACGGAGTGTTCGATGATTCTACCCAATACTGGAGAGTTTACGATGAAGGGGAACGCCTCCTTTGTACCGATTCACTTTCCACTACTTGTGTTGATGGTGACTGGTCTTCAGAAGCAGAAGCGGAGAACACCTTTTCGAACAATATTCGTACTGGGAATGACAACATCAATCGGGTCACTCACTACATTATCGGAGACTACTGGTACACCGCTGACCTCGTCGAAGAATATGGATCTGTATCCACAAACCTTCACCGTTCAAACGCGAGATTGGCACTTACCGTTCAACTTCTCTCCAACAGTCTCGACTCAGGCGATATCATCGACATGTACGACGATCTCATCAGCATGGAAGATTATTACACCGTTCAAGATTACAATGGTGCACCTGGAGACACGATTGAACGTGACCACGAAATCCGATACTACGCTATCGACAACCGGTTGTACCCTCGTGCAGGACGTTACACTGCTGACATGAATTATAACCAAGGCCAGCCGATGGGTATCTTCGGAGCACCTACAATCCTCAGTGGTCAAGATGTTTCGACGTACATGGATGAAGTCTACGAAACCATTCGTGGCGAATTCCCAGACGAAATGACTCGTGCTGAAGTCGACGAAGCGATTACCCAAGATTTCCTCAACCAGCAATCGGGTGCAGATATTGACCCACTTCAGGTTGAAGATGTCCGTGTTGATCACACCTCCGCATTCTTCGACACTATGCTTGCACGTGCATACGTTGGATACGGCGCATCAACGCTTGGTGTCGATGCAGGCTCATCAAACCCTCAACCTGCTCAGCATTTCGGTCAATCCGGCAGCCCTGGAAGTATTTTGAGCCAAGGATTGCCTTTGCCTGGTGCAATGACCAACCACTTCGTTATCTCGAATTGGTACTCTCCTGAAGCGAACTCATCCGTGACTGCAGAAGAACAAACCGTAGGAATCTCTTCGACCAACACACTGGTCAAGATTCTCAAGTACTACTCTGGTGCAGAAATTTCCGGACAAGTCACCATGACCGATAACGGTCAGGCTTTGCCTGGTGTTCGCTTGCTCATTGAGCGAGACGCATTCTCAGGTGAAGGTCCAGAAGATTTGGACCCAGATACCTACTGGGTTCCAATTGGCTTTACCGATGCTGATGAAAACGGCCACTGGTCATTCGATGCACCAGCAGGCCGTATCCGTGTTAGTGCATATGCCGGCGATTTCAACCCAACCCTCGCTCAAGACAACATTCGCTCAGGCGCCTTCTCTCAAGGCCTTGGCGACATCTTAACTGAAACCAACGAGGATCGACAAACCAACGATATCTCAGCTATTCTCGGTGAAGTCGCTAACATGAGTTGGCTTGGTGAAAACCAACAAAACATCACTGCTGAACAAGCTGACAGCAATGCCCCAGTAAGTGCAGACTTTGACATTTCTGTCGAAAGCAGCGGTATTTCTGGTCAAGTGACCTGGATCGGACATGAATCCTTCAACGGTGACCCATTGGTCAGTACTGACTTCATCTTGCGTAACATTTGGTCATTGACCGATAACTACACCATGACGACAACAAACGGTTCTTTCACCTCTACTGACAGCAGAATCCTACAAGGGTCCGGCGAAGCAACGTTCACAGAGAACGGTACCTTTGAAAGCGAAGGTGTTGCCTTTGCAGACGGATTCACTGGAACCTTCACACGTTCGATTGGTGACAAGCGAGTTTACACAAGCAATGGTACATGGAGCGGTAAGGGAACGCTCGTCGCTTCATGGGTTGCCGAGGACAGTGTGTCGGATTGTTTAGACAATGAAACCGCACCTATGCCCGAAAACTCAACGATTTGTGTACTTGATGCTACAACTTCGCCTCTAACCTATCTGCTGGATGGCGGTGTTGAAGCGAACGGTCGCTTAACTTCCGATGGAGTCTCTACACTCGTAACAGAACACGTTGGTGACTCGTTCGAAGCCACTGGCTCATTCGAAGGTGTCGGAACCCTCAACGGTACCGGACTTTTCATCGGAATTGGTGACTTTTCGGGCGAAATGGTTCAACCTGGTTCTTTCTATCTGACTGGCTTGATTCCGGGTGTCTACAACATGATTGCACAACTTGACAACGGTAAGGAAGTCCTACTCCCTGACCCAGTCAATGTTGGCATCTCGCCTTCGTACGACCTCGCAATGAGTATGCCTGGTTCCATCTTTGAGGATACCTTGCAAGATTTCTATGAAGAAGTGTTTGCAAATGAGGTCATTGAACTGGTTGATGTCGACCTTGGAATGGATTCATTGGTCGAAATACACACCGATGAAGACGGAAATTTCTCATACGGTCCTCTCGCGACTGGTGAATACTTCTACCGTGTTGACGTTGATAACGACGGCTGGTATGAGTTGAATGAAACCATCTATGCACGTGGAGAGTCTGAAAACTTCTCGCTTGTTATGGATGTCCCGGAAATGTACGATGTTTCGTTGCAGTTGACTTCTCCAGTTGACCCGCAAACTCAGACGCCTTATGCAGACGTTTCAGAACGCACAGTCACATTTACCAACGATGATCCTCAACTTGCACCACTTAATGCCACTTCTGATGAAACCGGTATGGTTTACATCGAACTGCCGATGGGTGCTTACACGATTTCAGATGAATCGGGTGATGACTACATCCTGTTTGACTACATCATAGTGGACCAAGAAGACGTTACGATGAGCAGTGCCTATGCAATTGCAACATGGGTCAATGGAAGCATTCGTGTTGTCGATGGCGGTTTGTTCCAAGGTGATTACACCTATGCAGACTGGGCATCTCAGGAAGAGAACTTCAAGTTGGAACAGAGTCAACCTGCTGCAGGACTGGAAATCAGTTTTGCTTCAGACGATCTCGATTTCTCAACGACCGTTGAAACCGATGGAAACTTCAGCATGCGCTTACCGAGTGGAAACACCTTCCACATGACAGCACAAAGTCTCGTTTCACAAATGTCGGCAGGCCAACTGATTGAACTCGCTGGTGACGCTGAGATGAACCTCGGCCTCATGTATCTCGAACCGACTGTATCGGCTACAGGTCTCGTCTTCCTTTACGACAATTCCTCACTGTGGGATTCTTTGGCGCCTGGATATGCAGCACAAGAGGTCATTGCTACTGATTCTACAGGACTTGAATGGAGAACGATCATTGACGAGCAAGGTGGATTCGTTTTCGACCTACAAGCAGGGGACTGGGACTTCACCGTCAATGACGACCTACTCAACTCAACAAGTGTGATGGATTACGCAATTCTTACTGATTCAGGCACACTGCCTACTGTAATCGAACTGTTCGCAAACCCTGAGCATCTTTCCATCGAGCTCAACATCTTCATGGATTCAGGCGCAGATGGTGTCTTTGCAAATGGAACGGGTGTTTCACCTGCATTCTCATTGGTTCCATTGAACAACCACGGTCAACAATACAACTTCACTGCAGATGATTATTCGTCCGCAGGTAACATTACAGTCGTCCTTGAACCTGGTCTTTACAGCATTGATTTCAATGCAACTGAAGCCACAGATGAAAATGCAACCGACTATTACTTGATTGGCGAATCGTTCTTTGAAACCCTAATTGTTGGAATTGAAGCATACGAAGACTCAGTCTCGTTCGCTCTACGAAATGAATTCCTTGTGACTGGAGTCCTCACGAACTCCTCAGGCGATGGAGTCGAGAAACAATTCTTGCTACGCAACGCTGCAGATGATTTGTGGCACAACATTGCTTCCGATGCGAACGGTAGTTTTGCCTCCTATGTTCCTGCGGGAGACTGGGTTGCAATTGTTGCTCCGTTCTCTGCCTCGAACGACACCATGGAGACCTACCGTGAAGCGTTCACAGTAAGTGAAGATGCTTCGATGCGAACCGACCTCGGCTTCACTTCCATAGAAGTTGTAACCATAAACTTCCAAGTTCAGGAAATGTACACAGACACCAACATGAGTGATGTTCGAATCACACTCGTCAGTCACGATGGATTTGGAAACGTTACTCTTTCGAAATCCAATGTGGACGGTAATGTAAGCGAAACCATCATGCCTGGTACCTGGAGCATGTTCCTTAACCAAACAGAACCTCAACGTCAGTGGAGCCTGGACACATTTGATACTCCATTCTCTACCGATGATGCTGTTGATGGTGTTCTCAATCTAGGTATTGTGTCACCCGTTCTCAATGTAGAAATCGGTGGAAAGGTCTTCTGGGACCTGGATGATAACAACCTACCTGGCGGCACAGAAGGCGTCTCAAATACCACCGTCACAATCCTCGGTGTCAACAACACTGAAATTGATACCAATGTGACAACTGATGAATTTGGTGTTTGGTCGCTGTTTGTTCCTATCCAAGACGAATACCAAATCTCCGTCATGAAAGAAGGATTTAGCACAGAAGTTTACAATGTTTCCAACACCAGTGCTTACCCTGTTTACTCGTCACCAGAATCCCACGATATCGAGATGACTGCAGGAAATGTTACTGTTTCAGGTAACGTTACCGATATCAACGACGCTGAACGGTTGAATGGTTCGATTGTGACTTTGTTCCCAAGTTCCGGCATGGCAGGTGAAGCTATTGTGGTCACCTCTCAATACGCAAACGACCAACTTACTTGGTCGACGGTTATTGCTCCAGGAGAATGGATCGTTGTAGTTACCGAAGCAAACCCCGGCGAAAACGGTGGTGGCGTTGCGATTGGTCTTCTTGATGCAAGCATCTCAGATGGTGCTACACTTGATTTGGAGATGTCTCTTGGTGGATGGCTTGACCTTACAACCTCGTGGACTGACATCAAAATTGATGAGTATCACGCAGGTTCGGCAAGTGCAGGTTCAATCTACATGAACGAAACAGCAGTTGTAACAATTGCTATTGGCGATGAAATCGAATGGGACTTGCCAGTTGGTGCTGATGGTACAATCAGCGTCCTCATGCCTGCTTCTGAAATTGAAATGGATTCATCGTTCATTACAATCCAACACGATTTGGAACTGGAAATGGAGTATATTGGCGGTGCAGTAACAACCATCGCTGAAGGACGCTCTCCAGTGTCCCTATCCTACACACGAAGCATCAATTCCGATACATCCATTGCGATGGTCGAAGGTAGCGTTGTGAACGCAACCGTTGACGAAGAGTTGGCCTTTACCGCTGTTGAAGAAGGAGAGGGATATCAACACATTGAGTTCGATTTAGAACTGAATTACGAGGGTACTGAAACTGTGCAAGTCTTTGATGTTCTTGGGCAGATTGTCGTTTCACCTGACGAAGCTGATTGGAAGATTGAGTTCAAGAACGGTTCAACTTACGAGGACTCCTACGAAGTTTCGCTCGGAATCGGTAACGGCACCAACGATACATCGGTTCAGTCCTCTGCAACCGTTGGTATTCGTATCACCGTCGCCAACCAGTCGACTGCTTGGCACCTTGAAGAGCCACATACACTGAAGGTTCGTATGCTTACGGACAACACTCCTTCGAGTGAAATATCAGTAACTGTTCAAGTGCCACAAATCTACGGATTGGAAACTTCTGAGGAAGACGAATCAATAGGAATTGGTGCAGGCGGAAACAGTATGTTTGGATTTGTTCTCGAGAACACCGGTAACGGTGACGACTCGTATACAATCGAACTTTCAGATAATATTCCTGAAGGTTGGGAAGTTACTCCAATGACTTCGGTGATTACCATCGCTAAGGGCGATACTCGCTCACAAATGTTTACTGCATTCGCTCCAGAAGATTTTGATTCCGGTTCAAAGGTTGTCACTGTTACCGTCACAAGTGAAGATGGAGTAACCACGGAAACCTTCGATGTGGAAATCGTCAGGGCTAATATTGACCTCTCTGTCGACCAAGGCGAGATCAAAACATTGTCTGGTAACATCGCTGACCGAGCGGGTATGTTGATCATTCCAATCAAGAACTCTGGTTTCTTGGGCAGCGACAATGTCGTTGTTTCTGCTAGTGTCCAAGGCGGTCGAACCCTAGGTGCTCAAACCGTCTCGGTTGATCCAGAGGGACAGACAAACGTCACCTTTGACTTGGAGGCGTCTGATGCTTCTGGTACGGTGCGATACGATGTCCGCATTGAGATTGTTGGCGATGACAGTGAATTCACCGATAAGCCAGTCGATGAGTTTGATTTCAAAATCGAATACTACATCGATGACACGTCTGAAGAGTCCAGCCTGTTCACCATTGTAATCGCAATTCTCGGTGCATTGGTACTGTACGGCGGAGTACGTATCTCCCGTCGCAGCAACAAGGGCTCTCGGTTCTGATTTCAGACAACCCATTATATCCAGAGTTCTGAATGAACTCACATAGGGGGCGTAGCAATGGAAGGACTCGACAACGTGGAACTTCTACCGGAACCGGATGATTCTCGGATCCTTTCGGTAATCGATTCATCCGCCGTAGGCTATCAAAACCATTGGCGTTCGGAGGTTACTGGTTGGGCTCCAATGCAAGCAGTACCCGTTTCTCGCATGCGCAGTCGGAAGATGCTCGTAACCAACGGTGTCATTTTTTCAGTACTGGTTATTGTTATGCTCTATGTGTGGAATTCAGGGTTGCTTTTCCTTGAGATACCTCCACCTAAATCGGAATGGGCCATCGAACAGTCTCAATTTGCGGATTTGTCCGATATGGGCTTGTCCGGCGAAGGCGTTCGTGTCTGTATGGTTGATACTGGAATTGACCTCAGTAACCCGGCTTTTTCGAATCTTCAAGTCACATTCAAGGACATGATTGGTGCATCAACCTCACCGGTGGACTACGGATACGTAGCTCACGGTACCCTGATGGCAGGCATTCTTGTCTCAAATGACCATCAACTCGGTGTTGCGCCAAATGTAGATCTTGCGATGGTTGCTGCCTTGGGTGCTGATGAGGATGACATGAACAGCGGTTCAGAGGATACCGTCGCCCAATCCATTCGTTGGTGCCAAGACGAATACCAAGCCGATATCATCTCGCTCTCGCTTGGAGGAGAACAAAACGTCGAAATGCACACAGAGGGTAGTAGTGTTTCTGCAGTTCGAAGAGCTGTTGACTCTGGAATATTCGTGGTTGCTGCTGCTGGAAACGATGGTGGCAGTGCGGACGACGGTTTGGTGTCAGTTCCAGGCAATGTGCCACGTGTCATCACTGTGGGAGCATCAACAGAGTCGCAAAAGGTTTGGGCCAATTCATCATCTGGTTCGCAAACTCTTCCGAACGACGATTTTCGGCAACATCCGCACATGAAGCCAGAAGTCATCGCACCGGGTCAGAACATCATCAGCACTGGTGTAGGTGATACATGGTTCTCGAGCAGTGGTACATCCGATTCGACCGTGTTTGTAACGGGTGCTCTTTCGCTCCTACTCGAAGCGTTCCCGGAATACAAGGCATCTTCGACTTCAGATGGCTCATGTATTGATGCCGTCAAGAATGCACTGATGAATTCCGCCCTGAAATACGACGATTCATCAACACATGATGACAGTTGGGGCTACGGTCAACTGCAGGCGATGGCTTGGTATTCTTCTCTTGAATCTCAATCTCAATCTTGCTGAATATTGAATCAAATGCACGACGCAGTTGCATTCGAGCGTGTAAAATCGAATAAAAATATGATATTTTAACTCGATTTTGATATTCTTACATGCGCATTTGCGATATTTTGATACTTTAATGATACTCTTAAAATGTCATCAGAGGCGCAGTATTATATTCGTGGTGAGAATAGCGATGGAACAGAGGCGTCTATTTTGAAGAACACAACATCTCACAAAAGCATATCGTTGGTTGCACTCCTTTTGCTCTCAACATTGACTGGGCTAATCGCCATTCCTACAGCATCTGCCGTAAATGAAACGAAGTCCGGAATCATTTCTGGAACTGAAACCTGGACAGGTACGATGAACCTCAACGGTGACGTCGTAGTTGCTGAAGGTGCTAAACTCATCGTCAATGCGGGTACTGTAATCAATATTCCTTACGGATATTACATCGACGTCGAAGGCGCAATCTGTATCGGAGACACTGCTTGTGGTGCAAGTTCCGGCTCCTCTGGTAATCAAGCTCGCTTTGTCTGGTCCACACCAACGGACTACACTGTTCAAGGACGGTGCTATTCGAACAACACCAATAATCCAAACTACAACGCTGATACTGCATGCGGTTCGGGAATGATTATTCGTTCGACCATCGATCAAGCAATCACCTCAATCAAGTACGCTCATTTTGAGAACGCTTACGGTCACCCATTTGAGACAAACCAAGTGAGTGGGAAGCAATATGGTGCTCTTGTTTTCGACGGTTCAACGACAACAGCGCAAGGGCTTTCATTTGCTAATATCAACACTTCAAATGTTATGGCCATAGACCTCGCAGCGCCATCCATTTCTGATTCAACGTTCACACTGGGTGTTGACGGCAATGGATTCGATGCAGCAGCAGTCCGTGCTTATGGAGCAGGTGCAGGAATTTTAGCAACTATGGAGGTGTCGAATTCAGTTTTCACCGGAAATACGGAAGCTGAATGTGGTAACGACGGTCGAAGTCTGGTCTATGTTGAGAGTTCATATGTGGACTTCTCATACCTTGACATTAAGGACAATTCCTATGGTTTCTTCATGAAAGAAAGTTCCGGCTCGATTACCGACTCTACGATTAACGTCAAATGCAGTGGTATTGATACCAATTCTCACAAAGTTACCGGTACGATTGACCACACCTTGATTATTAATCGCAACACCATTACGACTGCAGATGGTTCGGGAATCACTGCCTATGACGGTGCTATTGTCGTTGCAGAGGATAATATAATCTCGGGTGCATCGGCAGGTTCAGGTTTTGGTATTCGCTCATCCACCGTAACGGCCAACAACAACGTTATCGGCCCAATTGGCGGTTGGAACGGTCTGTGGATCTACGGCACATCCGATGTCATTGCGGAAAACAATACCATCCAAGACACTGCAAAGGAAGCGGTTCTCATCGGAGAGTACCACTATCTGGACCAAGGATGGAACGTACCTACACCGACTGCTTCTCGACTCTATTTGGCGAACAATCAAATTTCAAACAACACCGGTACATGCAACTCCCAAATGTACGACGGAGACTTTGCGTGTCCTGCCATTCACATGTTCATGTCCTCAGCGACTCTGTACGATAATACAGTCACGAACAACGCTGGAGATGGGATGCGAATCAAGGCAAGCATCGTTAACGCTCAACGAAACACAATAGAAGTTTCTGGCTTTGCTGCAAACATCTCGCTGTATGACGATAACTACGGTAACAAGTACGGTTCAATCGCTTACTTCTCCGAGAACACTTACACCAACGCAACGCAGGTCTACAACATTACCGAATCACGAGTTACTGTACAGTCGGAATACATCCCCGACGCGATTCCTACCGATTACGATGGTGACGGCAACGACGATTCGCTTTCATACCCAGTATCGCTTCAATGGCTTGGCCCTGAATGCCCATACGTCCTCGACGAGTGTTTGCAGGTACCTCCGACTGCTATCATGCCACCAGCGTTCATGCCATTGGCTCTTGAGGTCGTTGAAAACTCAACCGTGTTCTCTTATGCCGACTTACAAAACTTTGATTCCTCAAAGATTCATGTGCAGAACCAAAACTCTGCATGGGGCAGTCAAGTTCGAGAAGGTGAACTTGTCCGTTACCAAGTGAAGGCACAGAACAGCAATGTAGTGGACGCTACAGTCATTATTCGCGATGCATCTGGATTGCCACTTTACACCCTCACAACCGATGCCTTTGGTTTCACACCACAAGTTTCGCTCCCATCCGACTTTTTGCTTGACCGAAACTGGAATCACAATGTTGGCGAAACCAACGTTCAAATTCCTGGTGAAACCGATGCTCAAGGAAATCCAATTTTCATCGATGAGAACTCATGTGCTGATGGATACGATAACGATGGCGACACCAAGGTAGACTCTGCGGACGCAGACTGTACCGGTGGCCGTGAACTTCCGTTCTACGCCGTGGAAGCATACAAGTTCGGCAAGGGGCAAAAAGATTTCAATTTCGTCCTCAGTGGCGGAATTGATGATGTCATCAATCTTGTGAACTTGAAGCCGAGTGTTACTGTATCACAAAACGATGGATTCTCTTTTGCGACAACTGCTTCCCTTAGTGGTAGCTCTTGGGATGGAATCTCTGGCCCATATGCTTTGGACCAAATCGCCTATGAGAACCAATTTGGCCTCATCAAGCGTGTAGAAATCCAACCACCTGGCTCGACGGATTGGTATTCAGCACTGGACACCTCAGGAGCGAACGGAATGATTACCAAATCTGTGCATCCGTTCAAAACATGGTCGTTCGATTGGGATTTGTCCGCTCATCCTGAAGGCGAAGGTGACGTCACATTCCGTGTACGCTCCTACGACGGTCTGGATTATTCCCCGGTCGAAGTTCGCAAATACAAGTTGAACTTAGTTGCTCCAACCACTCTGGTGAATTCACCCGCTGACGGATCATCGCACACAACTGGAAAAGTGACCTTTACCGGTACAGCAAGCGACCCTTACACCGGGACATGGGGAAGCGACATCAACTCGATTTGGTTTGACATCAACGGTCCGAACGGTTACACGGCGAACTTCGATGTATCAGGCTCAACTGCATGGGCATACGATTGGATTTTCCAAGAGTTGCAAACAGGGCAGTATGATTTCCGAATTTGGGCGTCTGACAGTGACTTTTGTAATACGAAATCCAGTTGGACTGATTGCGAACATGAAACTCGCAGCATCAACATCAACACCGACAACGCCATTCCATTCGTTCAACTCAGTGAGCCTTTGAATTCGGACATTATCCGGGCCAGTGAAACGCAATTGATTCAAGGCGTCGCACTTGACAACGATGGATTGGTAACTCGCGTCGAAATCTCAATCTTTGATCTAGCCAGCGGCGTGACGATTAACAACGGTCCAGACCCGGTAACGAACTTCGCACCGAACGGTGCTTGGTACACGACATGGGACACCTCCGACCTTATTCACGACCAACAGTATGAATTGGTGATCAAGGCATGGGACGGGAAGGACTTCTCGAACGAGGAGCGAATCCGAATAAAAATTGATAATCCAACCGACGCCGATAACATCGTGCCAGATTTCAACTCGACAGGGTGGGCCAGTACAATCACCTTGTTCTGCGACTCAAATCCTACGAAACTTGACCGCTGTAACGGTGGAATTAGTATTGACCTCATGGAACACTTCTCCGATGCAGACGGTGCCGATGATGGTAAGACAAATGGTCTGAGTTTCGATATTTACGATGATCCTACGAACTTGGATGATGACTTCTATGGCGATTATCTCACACTTTCTGACAAGGGTGTCGTCAGTTATGACCCCGCCTATGTGACTGGACTTTCGAACGAAGTCTCCGAATGGTCCTTGGTTGGCCTGATGTTTGTGGCTCGTGATGCTTACGACTCAGTTGCCTACTCCTACAAGGTCAACGTCGTTGTGGTCGAAGTTACATTCAGTGTTGTCCGAGATAACACTGGACTTTTGGGACCAGATTCACCAGCGTACTTCAGCGGTCAAGGCTTGCCCAATAGTTTGGTCGAAGCCCGATTTGACAGCCTCAAAGGGGTTCGAATTAACCAAACACGTGTCAATGCAGACGCAACATGGACCATGGAAATTTCCAGCAGTCAACTCTCCGGAATGGAAGGTACAAGTAATATTATCTTTGAAATGGATGACCAAGTCTATACCGCCCCTGGTGAGAACAGTAACGCTGTATTCAAACTCAGCATCAGTGATGGCGCAGAATCGAATTCGAACGTCATGCTGATTGTTGCTGTAGTGATTGGAGTCATGGCGCTTCTTGGTGCAGGGATGTTCTTTTTCCAGGTTGAGTATGAAGACATGGATGAACTCAATGAAGTTGCTCAATCCGAACAAGAGGCTTCCTCAGCAGACCCTTACGCTTGGGCCAAGGCTCGTCAGGACCCAGTTAGTATTCCATCTGCTGCTGTTGCTACAACCCCGGTGGCCGCTCAGCCCATCGCTGCTGCGGCTCAACCTGCTGCAGCTCCTCAATCCTCGCAACATCCCGGATGGCTATGGGATTCTGAGTCCAACAGCTGGGTTCCAGATCCAAACTACACACCAGATCAGTGATGCACTTTCTGCTCACATGAGCGGAAGTGTTGAAGAGTAGAAAAGTGCGAGGTGAGAATATGTCTGTTCAACCTAAACCAGGAGTGCAAGAACGAATACTTCTGCACCTTCTTGATTATTCAGATTTTAAAAACAGCGTCGAAGTTCCTTTTGCTCTTTCGCAGATGGGGATTGCGAACGCTGTAGCGATTGCCCGTTCGAACGTCCCCCGGGCGATTGCAGGGCTCAAAGATCAGGGCTTGCTCATTGAACGCCAAGCGCACGTAACTGGCGTATCTCGTAAGCGTAAGGCGTATTTTCTCACTGACCCTGGAATGAATGTCTCTGAAGATACTTGGGGGCGTCTGCGTAACTTCCAATTGCGTAGCATTATGGACGACGGGGCGATCATAAATTCCACACTCGGAGAAATCAATGACCATCTGGAATTTTCTATGCGACCGGTGGACATCATTCGGTACATGGATGACAACTGTGTTCTCGACACCCGTACACTGTCTGCAGATTTAGTTGAACGAGATTTATCGAAGCATGTGGAAAAGCAATTGGTCACTTCACTTGGTGATTTGCCACGGCTACGGCATTTCTATGGGCGGGAAAAAGAACTTGATAACATGGCGAATTTGATTGATGCTCGTGCAACAACACTTCTCATACCCGGAATTGCCGGGATTGGAAAAACGACGATTGCTTCGAAATTGATCGAGCGTTTCATGCACCGACGCAACTTGTTGTATCATCGTTGCCAAGATTGGGAAGGTTCCCGTTCGTTCTTTGAATCGATTGCCGATTGGTTGGCAAATATAGGAGATTCAACATTTGCTGACTACTTGGCTGCTACGCCCGTTCCACAACCTGCTGATGCAGCACGGCTACTCGTAGACTCTTTGGAAGGTACACCAAGTCTGATTGTCATCGATGACTTTCACAAAGTGGCTGACACCACTCTGCATCAGACCTTCCAAGCGATGTCACTCGCCTTGCTGGGCAGTGAAGAGGAAATCGGTCTTGTGATTTTCTCTCGTTCATTCAAACCTGTTGTTCCAACCAAGGACGCAGAAGGGCGAATTGCGAGCCTTGTTCTTCCTCTCGATGGACTTGATTCGGATGCTGGACGTCAACTCTTGAGCAGTTTCGAGAACTTGGGAGATGAACAATGGCTCCATATTCACGGGTTATCGAGGGGTCACCCTTTGGTTCTCGAGTTGATTAACCGTGGTGCTTCTGCAGGAGCTTTCCACGAAACCCTTGAGAATTACGTTACGGTTGAAATCTTTTCGAAGTTGAGTGCCGAACAGAAACGTGTCTTGTCTGCTCTAGCCATATACCGTGAACCAGTCAATTTGTCTGCCCTTGCTGAACAAGGGCTTGATACAGATGAACTTGATACTCTTGTCGAACAAGGCCTTGCCCGTCAAGGGGATGTGGATTTTTACGATGTACACGATTTGATTCGAGAATTTTTGGTTCGAAGCCTTGAAGAAAGTACAAAGCAAGAGTTTCACGCTAAGTGTTGCACTTGGTACGAGAAGCAAACTTCAGCGCCTGCTGTTTTGATTGAACACATCTTCCACCTTATCCGTTCTGGAAAAGGCGATGAGGCAGCAGTTCTCATTGCGGAACAGGGAAGAGCACTGATTGCTCAAGGGCATATGGAGTTACTCGGATTGATGGAAGGTTTGACTTATGATTCATTGGATGTGCCAATTCACATGCGCGTTCTACAATTACACGGCGAACTGCTCGTACTTCTTGGTAGATTTTCTGAAGCAGAAGCAGTCTTTGTGTCGATTGCTAAACTGGACCCGAACTCGAAAGCCATTCGGTTGAAGGCAGAAGTCCATTCAGCGCTGGCTGACCTTGCTCTCAAGCAAGGTGATGCTGACAAAGCATTGGGGATGCATCGTGAAGCTTTAGAGAAGTTCATCGAATGCGGTGATGCGAAGGGCGCCGCACGTTCATACAACAACATGGGATATCTGCTCCGGCGTAAAAATGATATTTCCAAAGCTCTGGAGGCATATGGAGAAGTTGAAAAAATCCTCGATGAATCGGACGGTGTCGAATTGATTGGAACTCAGTTGACACTGGCACGTGCTTTCTTAGAACTTGATGAAATTGACCGTGCCCGAGACCACGCAATTCAAGCGTTCGAAGTCTCAGATGATGGTGAAGATGTGTTGCTTCACGCACGAGCACAGGCTGTTCTTGGCCGGTACTATGCCAAGGTTGGCGATGCTGATGTGGCATCCCACCACTATACGACCGCTCTTGAGACAATGAGTGTAGCTGGCGATTTACTTTCACTGGTCGAGATTACTATTCTTCTCGGAGAAGTCTTGCAAGATGCTGGACGAGCAGAGGACGCAATGGAACACTATCGCGAGGCACTTGTCATAGCCGAGGCAAACGATTTGCGTATGCAAATTGGAGAATTACTTTCCCGGCTTGGTGGTGTGGCACCTGACAAACGCCGTCGAATGGAATACCTCCAAAGAGCGCTAGCAGTGTTCCGTGAACTCGGTGCCAAATCAAGGATGCGAGATGTGCAAGGTCAGGTTCATGCGGCCGTCATGGGCCGTTGAATCAATTGTACGATTGTGGTCTGTCGTATTGCAAGGTAGTAACACCGTTTGAGTGTACAATCCATACTGAAGTAACACCGGCAAGGACCACAGTTCCTTCGTGTGATCCTGCCCCAGTTCCAGATAGCGAGACACTGGTGTCAAGCGTACCTCCTTCGTGGATTAAATTAATCGAAGTGTCTGTGAGTTCAAGCGTAATTCTCGCTTCGTCTGCTTCTGTTAATCTCCATGTCACCTTCTCAGCATATTCAACTGAACCCATCCGACTCGCCTCATCGGCTCGTTCAACTGCGGCAGCCAAGTCATCGAGGTTGGATTGAATTGCATTTTCGTTCCAACGTTCACGTGTGGCGGTTTCAATTTGATACGCCCAAATACTGAATGTTGTTAGCAACAAGACGCCTAAAAGAAACGTAAAGATGTATCCAAGTTCAGTTGCAGCAGCATGTTCATCTCTGCGCAATTGTTTACTGTTCAAGAGACCGCCTCCGTCATGTGTGCATTGAGTGCTGCAATTTGAAGTGTAAATTGTATTGCTTCACCGTTGGTATGCCAGACTGCTTCCGACGTGCCGTATGACGGGTCGGGTACCCAGCCAACATAGTC
>ERZ767114.48-NODE-48-length-99052-cov-7.816519_pt1 | contig 99052 bp, 90 predicted proteins | sample MGYA00374952_ERZ767114 | MGnify/ENA primary metagenome ERZ767114 (study PRJEB28939, sample SAMN06267156) | marine metagenome | isolation source: Columbia River Estuary | place: USA:Columbia River Estuary, USA | collected 2012-05-05 ... | reverse complement strand
AGAGGCAAGAATTTCATCGAGTTCTAGCCGCTTGAACAACGGAGTAGGCGGGGTTTCGTCCCATGTCATTTGGGCATCCCAATCAATCGCGGAATGCCACGATTGTGCAGAAACGTCGCCCTTTTGACCAAGTGACTCCCACAGCCTTTGAGCGCTAAATGGCATAAATGGTTGTGTCGTGATGGCTAGGAATCGAGCAATGCGCCAACCGAATGCTAGGTCGGAAAGTGATTGTGTTCTTTCTTGAGATGGTGTGTCATCTTTGAGGTACTTCCAAGGGGTTGCTGACTGGAGCATTTGATTCCCATATTGTGATGCATTCATGACCGACCTCAAAGCTTCCTTGTACCTATGCCGTTGAAGGGAGGTTGTAATTGACTGATGCAATTCAGTCAACTTGTCCCGGTGTGTTTGTGTCAGATCCATATTTTCAACACCGGCTAATGGACCGGTTTCTCCGGATGGCAACCGATGGCCAAGTGTAAGCACTCGGTGGACAAAATTCCCATAGGCCGCAATAAGTTCAGTATTGATTTTCTCGACAAAATCAGGCCAATTGAAATCTGTGTCATGGTTTTCAGGCATGTTGATGCCAAGATAGTACCTCAAAGTATCCGGATCGAATCGTTCAAGGAACGACGGTAGCCAAACTGCATGCTTTCTTGATTTGGAAAATTGCCCTCCAGCAAGCATGAGATACTCCATGGCAGGGACGTTTGTCTCGAGGGCTAGGTCTCCCGGGCCAGGCAACTGAACCTTGTCTTCAGCAGTCTTCCCATTGTTTGCATGATTGAGCCCCATAATCAGGGATGGCCAAATCACAGTGTGGAATGGGATGTTATCCTTGCCCAAGAAATAGAGGTGCCTCGGCGTCGTGCCATCTTCAGAAATATTCCACCATTTCTTCCAAGCATCTTTTCCGTCTGGGTGACCTGCTTCGTTGGCAACTGAATCCGCCCATATTCGAGCACACGTTGAGTAGCCTTGAACGGCTTCGAACCAAACATAGACGCATTTGCCTTCCCATTCTTCGCCATCAAGTGGAAGAGGGATGCCCCAAGAAAGGTCCCTCGTAACGGCCCGCGGACGAAGGCCCATGTCCAACCATTGCTTTGTCATTGCACGTACGTTTGATTTCCAATTTGTTTGTTGAGTGGATGCATGTTGTTCAAGTGCTTCCTGGAATAAATCCAACCGGTAAAACAAATGATCGGTGTCACGAATTTCAATTTGAGCGCCGGGATTCATTTTTGACACAGGGTTTTGCAATTCTTCGGCCTCATAAGTAGCACCACAAGCATCACACTGGTCGCCTCTGGCACCATCTGCGCCACACGCTGGACACGTCCCTTCGACGTACCTGTCTGGAAGGAATCGACCGGTCCCATCTGCATTCTGTTCGTAATACTGCTTCATGGTTTTCGTTTCAAACAGCCCTGCTTCATGCAGGGAAAGGAAGTTTTCCTGAACCAATTCTTTGTGACGCTCGTCTGTTGTGCGGTTAAACAACGCGCCACCATATTCAATGCCTCGGGCATCCACTTGAGGCTCCCAACTGCAGCCCAAATCGAGAAGTGCTTTGCTGTTGAGTGAGTGGTAGGTGTCGACAACTTCCTGTGGAGTGATGTTGTTTTGCTCAGCAGAAACCGTGATGGGTGTGCCGTGTTCATCTGATCCTGAAACCATGAGGACACGGTTTCCAAGGGCGCGCTCGAAACGAGCTTGGATGTCAGGTGGTAGGTAACAACCAGCAACATGGCCGAGGTGAAGCGGGCCGTTGGCATACGGCCAAGCGACACAAATCAGAACATGCTCTTCGGTCATGGCAAATCGTTGGGCGCATGACTTAGCCTTAAACTCATCATCGATGCACTCCCGCTATCGATTGTATTGGGTGCAAACCAACGCTCTGCATTCCGCTGAATGGCATCTTTGCAAAGCGTCATTTTGAAGAACCCGATACACATGGAGAGGCTTGCACCGGACGGACAGGAGCCCTCGAAAATCCATGGAATATTCTGCAATGGCAGCGGTAGGTACCGCAATTGATAGCACAGGGGATGGAGACCTTACTCTTCTCATATTTTACGTAGCACTCGCACTTGGTGTGTCGTTCTTGTGTTCGATTCTCGAAGCAGTTGTCCTCTCAATCCCTCATACACAAATTGCGATGTGGGAGAAGGAAGGGAAACCCACCGGAGCAGTCTGGGCATCTCTCAAGTCCGATGACGCCGTGAAACCGCTTACAGCAATTCTGACACTGAACACCATCGCCCATACAATGGGTGCAGCTGGTGTTGGTTCAGAGGTTGCAAAAATATGGGGTGCCGATGCGCTTACATTCGCATCGATTATACTGACGCTTCTTGTGTTATTCCTATCAGAAATCATTCCTAAAACGCTTGGAACTGCGTACTGGAAGCAACTTTCTCGTTCAACGGGCTGGTTGCTCCAAAAACTCACGTTGGTTCTGAGTTTCTTGATTATTCCGATTCAGATGTTGAAATCGATCTTGCCAAAGGGTGGACACGCCCTTGTGACCCGTGATGATGTGGCCGCTCTTGCGGACCTCGGTGAAGAAGAAGGAATCATTGAAAAAGACGAAGAAACGGTCATCCATAACCTCCTCAAACTACGAGAAATGAATGTCATGGAAATCATGACGCCGCGTGTGGTCATGAAGGCCTTCGCCCTAAAATCGACGATCAAAGAGGTACTCGACGAACACAAAATCATTCGTGTATCTCGAATTCCCGTGTATGAAGACAATATCGATGACATCTCTGGGATTGTAATACGTTCAGAACTCCTCATGGCTGCTAGTCGCGATGAGTGGGATGTTACAATGAACGAATTCAGAAAGGATGTTATGTTCCTCACGACCGATACATCGGTTGACCAGGCCCTCGAAATGTTCCTCGAACATCGCCAACAATTCGCCGTTGTTCGCGATGAATTTGGCGGCACTGCTGGGCTTGTCACAATGGAAGACGTGCTCGAGACATTGCTGGGTGAGGAGATTGTTGATGAGTTGGATGAAGTTGACGATATGCGTAAGCTGGCTCGTGATCAAGCAGAGCACCAAGAATCAGAGTGAACCCTGATGTTCTAACCAGTGCTCGATTGCATTGTTGCGGTCTTCATTGATCCGCGCCCCTGAATGTTTCAGTGACTCAAGGGGGATGCTCGTAAGGAATCCTTCGTATTCGGATTGCGAGTAGACCTTGAGAAGTTGTTCATAGTGCCCCATACCAAGCCGCTCATCTGGAACTGCTTGAATGCAAAGGATGGGTAGTTTTGGAACCCCCCATAGTGGAATGTTAAACTCTTCAACCCTCGACCAGCGCCCAATTTGTCCAATGGACTCATTGAATCGCTCAATCAAGCGCCGCCTGTAAGTTGCTCGCAAGAACATAGGGACTCTGTACCCATTTGAGATTTCGTCCAAGATGGGCTCATACATGGTCATTGGCGATTCCAAAATGATTCTATCAAGTGGATGTGAGGCCACTCGGAGGGATTCATTCGAAGCAAGGCGCAGACCAATAAAACCGCCCATACTATGGCCGTAATAAGACACACTGGATACATGAGAAGGATCGATGATGGTTGCCAGTTCAGTCACGACAGATTCGACGGCTTTCATCGAACGGTATGCCGACCAGTGACCATACTCGCCGGACGAGCCATGGTTGGGTAGTTCCACCATTACAACATGCCATCCTCGGTCGGTGAACCACATGGCACGATCTGCTACGCTTGATGAGGAACTGCGCCAGCCATGAACCATTACCATGAGGGGGGAGGGTGACGTTCGGAGGTTCGATACGGTGTTGATCGGGCAACCATTGTGATCAAAGAAGTGGTTGGTCCATCCTTCACCTTCAAAACTTGGTTTTCGACGGCCAGGGAGGAGAAATGAGATGCCGACATAGAATTCAATGACGGTATGGTATAAGCCGATGACAACAATACATCCGACCAAAAAGGTGGGCACGTCCATGAGGCTGAAAACGACCGTTGCGAGGAACGTCATGGCAAGGCCTAGGCCAAATCGTGCGAAGCGATGATCGTACATGAGTCTCAACTGTGTTGATTTCACTCTGTGTTCTCGCTGTCCTTGGATTCATCTTTCGATGTATCTTTCGATTCTTCGGAAGTCACCTTGTCTGTGGAAGTATCCTCCTCAGGCACCTTTGTGGCTACCTTAGCCACTTTCTGTGCTTTCTTTTTCGAAGCAGCTTCTCTTCGTTGTGTGAACGAGTCACCGTAGTTGCCCATTCTGTTGAGGCGGGCTGCGATTCCAGACATTTCTTCACCCTCTTGTGGGACATACTTGACGAGGAACGCGCCAAAGAGCATGTCATACAAGCCTTGGTTTTGATCGCTGTTGGATTTGAAGCGTCCATCGATGATTCGGGCGATGACGAGGACTAAACCAATAAGCAAAAACACAAGGCTAACTGGGAGAAGTTTCCCTCCGTCATCGAACAATCGCCCCATGAAAAACACAACAAGGCCAAACCCAGTGAGACCCATCAGGCCGACTGAGTTAACGAGGAATCCGTGAACTGGATTCGGTTTCGATTCATTAGCGGTAATGTAGCGAGTTCGTGAGATGAAATTTCCAAGGGTTCTTCCGGTCATGATTGGAATGACAAAGACGTTGGTGATAATCATCAGGAGAGCAGCGATTGCGGGTAAGGTCGGTGTTGATCCCGAGACGGATACAATTAGGGCGGCCGACAAAACACCGAAATTCCATACGAAATTCATAAGCCAAGCAAGGAAGCGTGCGTTCTTTGTGGCAATTTCATAACCCTCTGGCAATCCTGTATTGTTGAGAATTGGTCGTCGATCTTTTGCAGGTTTTGCGGCACGTGCTGCTTTCACGGGTTTTGCAGCCTTGACGGCCTTGGCTGGTTTGGCTTTTGCCACAGCAACAGCCTTGACTGGTTTGGCCTTTGCAACAGCAACGGCCTTTGCCTTTGGTTTCGTGGAGGCCTCTGACGTTTTGGTCGAGGTGTCGCTTGCTTTGTCTAGTAGTCCCATGTTCTTCACACTCACTGATACTGTGCACCTACTGTGCTATAAATCGAAAATTCCGAAGATGCTACGAAGGCGTCGATGTCTTCTTGAGCCATGTTTCCAAGTTGTCCATCGACAATTGCGAAGAAAGCTGCACGCAGTTCATCATCGGCATTGCTAGGATCGCTGCCGACTTCTTGGTAAACTGCAAAGTCAGGACTTTCGACGAAAGCGTTTACGATTTCTTCTGAAAGATTGGAGCCAAGCAAATCGTCCACAATCGTCACAAATGTCACGAACAGGTCGTCCTCATCTTGCTCCTCGTCGGATACGGCTTCAGCGGTGACTGGTCCGTCGCCTTCGCCAGCAATGATGGATTGGAGATTCTTCCTTTCCTTCATCAAATTCTCAAGGACGGGGCGTAATTCTGCTAATACTTGTCCATCTCCTGCTGCCTTAGCAGCCTGGTATTCTGGCCGTAGTGAGCGTAGTTCGTCTTCAATCGCGGTGAGTTGGGATTCAAGGTCATCTTCCTCTTCTTCGAGCAACTCGACAACCGGGGCGTCTCGTACTTCAGAGACTTTGTCATCATGTTCCTTTTTTCGGAGGACAATGATGTCTCGGTCGAGTGAATGTCCAAATCGGTCTGCATACCTGTCGAGAAGGGATCCGGCATCTGCTGAGGAAATACGGTCAATGTGACCGTAAATTTGCGGGAGGGGTTTTTCTGAACGCTTGGCCCACAAATCACCGTATTGGTCATTTTTCACCTGAGATGCTTGCCCTGCATCGACCCATGGAGATGGTTCCGCTGGTGGAGCGGTTGCTACCGGAGTGGTTGCAGGAGCCGGGGCGGGAGGGAGTGGGAGTGCAGGAGGTGCCGCTGGCGCACCGGGTGGTGCTGGCAATGGCGGCATACCGGGCAACGGAGGCAATGGGAGGCCTGGTGCTGGTGCTTCTGGAGCCTTGTTTTTCTTGCCTTTCCTTAGACCCACATGGTTCACCCCTAAACCGGTGGATGGTAACGCGGTCTTGAACCTTACCTTAAACGGCATAGCAATGAAAGCCAAATTTCAAGCATCCAATGGACGCTAAGCGATAACTTTCGCCCAGCCTTTCAGAACCAAAAATGTGGCTCCTGCTTCATGTATTTCGAATTGGTCTCCAGTCTGTTTGTCGTACACCTTATCTTCGAATTGTGCGATGGAATCATCGACTGTCATTTCAACGGTAAGAAGATCTTGTGTGCTGAGCGCTAATGCCTCATGAAGGGGTGAATAGGGATTGCTACCGTCGGGGTCGAGACGTGAGAGTGGGAATTCACATACGCGCATGCCGGATTTCCCATGAAGTGATGTGGGCCAACGAATTTGTCGGCGTACGTCAATTGTGACGACTTCATCTGTTTCTCCTGCCGAGCCAAGAACGACGGAGGTATCGGTTTTCAATAGATCGAGGAACAAAGATTGATGTTTTTCAAGAACGCCGAAATTTCCGTCCCGTAAGCGGCGGGCACGGTCTGGGTGGCTGACGATTCCGGCCAACTGTTCAATCGAACCCTGCCCTTTCGTGGACTTTCTCCCTTCCCGTTGAGATTGAGATTTCAACCCTTCATGGAGCGATTTGAGTTCCCGTGTGTATCCTTCATTTTTGCTAGCAATCCCTTGGAGTTTGGTGATCATTCCACCCATTCCATCGCGAATGCGCCGTGTCCACCCTTCACTCGAAAGGTCGTGGTAACGTGCAAGGCCACCTTTCACATCCACACCTTCGCCACGGATGTAGGACACCATTTCACGACGAGCTTCTGAATCTAGATGGAACAATGCTGGGTCACGATAGTGTAAGTGGAACCCGCGATGACCCGAGAATGTCACTTGAAGGTATTTTTCTTGAAAGCCAAACTCGGGTTCCAAGAAATCATTCCATAATGACCATGCTTGTTCGTGAATGACTTCCAGCATACCAGGGAAATCTCGATCTGTAACGCCGGGCAAGTGATCCCCGTCTAAGTCGAAAATCAAGTCCGCTCCAAGCCAATTCTTATCGGCCATTTTCATCTCAAACGGGCGTTCCCAATAGGCCGTTGAATAGAAACATGAATGCATGGCTCGTTCTGATAAGAAATTACGAACGCTCTGCATGTCACTGAATCCTTTGTGACGAATAGGGGGTGCTCCGCCAAATGGGATAAACATCCATTCACGTGTTTTTAATCGAGGTGGTGTCCAAAACTCAGAACTACGATAGTAGGCTCCAAATCGGTGCGCGAATCGTGCCCAACCTGCAGCCATATAGATGCCCTCACATTCCTGTAGGAGCGAGGGTTATTGAATGCCTTGGATACTTATTCGTTCGACATCCAGAAGCGTTCTTCGGCTTCTCCAACCGATGTTGCAGTGTCTGCTCCAGTTGCTTCGACATAATGTTCCCAGCACAAATAATCCTTTCCAACGACCATTGCACTACCAAATGTGAGCCGTGTCCCGCAGTCCTTGCAGCGTGGGCCAATCTCACCGTTAGGGGCTTGGGCGAGTGTGATGTGTTCGTGTGGCATGGTCTTCCCCTTATTTCGCCTGATGTTGGCCGAGTCTTTGAAGTTGAGCCTTCAACTTGGTCACCATGATGTCTGTTCCCACTGTGGCGAGTCGCACCAATTGAGCAAATCAAGTGCAACCTCACACGACTCAGCCACTTCGGGATTCGGATCGTTCATGTGGGTTTCGAGGACATGTTTGACGGAACGATCACCAATTGCTCCCATTGCCTCTGCCGCTTCGTGTCGGACCATGATGTGTTCTTCGGCGTCTGCCAGCCGTTCAACAAGTGTGGGAAGTGCGACCGGATTTTGCATCTGGCCAAGCACATATGCGAGTTCATGCCTCAAAAGCGCGCTTGACGTGATAAAGGCGGCACAAAGTGCGAGGCAAGCCTCATCAGTGCCATGGTTTCGAAAGGAGAACACAGTTCGCATTCGCTGAAACATTGGCGCCTCTTCGTTCATCAAGGTTGTTTGCCATTGAATGAAGGTGCCATCTGGCTGAGGTGGAGCAGGGTCGACAGAGCCGTATTGACTCACACCTGGTGCTCGATCTGCCATGCTTTTCCGCCTCTCATTCGTTGGATCCGATGAAGGACATATCCGCTGCATTGAAATCCGACCGGATTAAGCCGAAGTCTTGACCCTCGCCGATGAATTTTCTGACGGATGCCCGACCTTCTTCCTTGTAATCGATGGTTCGATCGTTGACATACATACTGACAAATTCCTTATTCGTTTCGTCATCGATGCCACGCCCCCACTTCTTTGCGAATTCAAGTGCTTCTGCTGGTGATTTCAATGCAAATTCAATGCTCATTTTGGTGTACTTTGTGATGTCTTCCATGGCCTGTTGACCAAGGTCCCTGCGGACAACATTCCCGCCGAGTGGCATTGGCCATCCTCCGGTCCGTTCGTTCCACCAGATGCCGAGATCAATGTGGACATGGAGATCGTGCTCAACGTAGGTGAGTTGTCCTTCGTGAATAATGAGGCCGCTCATGTATGTGCCGTCGAGGACTCTTGGAATGATTTCGTCGAATGGTACAACTGCCACTTCGCAATCGCCCCAAGCCAACCGCAGACCCATGTATGCACTTGTCTTGAGACCTGGGACAGCGATGACATTGTTTCGAACTTCTTCTTCGGTTGCGCCTTGCATTGATACAACCATTGGCCCATATCCCTCACCCATTGATGCACCACAATTCATGAGTGCATAATCGTCAGAAATTTCAGGGAATGCGTGGATTGAAACGGCGGAAACTTCGAGGTCACAGTTCATAGCGCGGTGGTTCAGCGTCTCGATGTCTTGGAGTTCATGAACAAAATTGTAGCCGGGCGTAGGAAACGCACCAGTGGTCATTGCGTGAAACATGAATGCATCATCGGGGTCTGGGGAATGGCCAATGCGCACAATTTTGTTGCCGTTTTCGTCGAGTGGTAATTGAGTCACCATGCCCTTTCCACTGGTGGGACCTTGATGAACCAACCGCTTTGATTTGTTGCAACGGCTCGACCTTTGCCAGGATAATTTACAACCGATTGCTTTTCATCCTTGGTGCGCCCATAGCAACCTGCACGGGGTCCGAAAATGCGAGTCAGACACGTCACAACCATCTTGGTAATTCTATTGATGTGTTTACCGAGTGCTGTAGCTACATCCTCGGAACTCTCGTTTCTGGGCGTCACGTCTCATGCCGAAGCAGACGGTTCGCGGGCTGTTGCCATCGACCCTGCGGGCGATTACCTAGCCGTTGGATTCAATGACCACACAGCCATCATGTGGTTGGAAAATGAAACATTGATCCAAACCATCGAGGTGGCTCGCCCTGTCGAAACATTGGAATTTTCTAACAATGGCGAGATGCTCGCTATCGCCCTTTCGGGGTCCGAAACCGAAGGGGATGCAATTCAATTGTTCAACCTGAGCATCATGGGATTGTCTTCGCTTCAATCCTCTGCCAATGTTTTTCCAAAAGACATCGCCTGGTCGCCAGATGATGCCCTCTTAGCAATTCCAAATTCCAACAATGGTGTCGATCTCATTCGAACATCGACCATGGAACTGGAACGAAGTTTATCCGGTGGACATAATACTGATGTGTCTTGCATTGACTTCACATCAAACGGCGGACACATCCTCACAGGCGATGAATCAGGCAGACTGATCATGTGGAATGCAGATGGCACTGAGACCAATAAACAATGGGAACTCGACTCAGAAGTCTCATCCTGTGAATTCGACCCAACAGATACACGGATTGCTTCCCTCACAGTTAATGGTCAATTGGACACCATGTCATTTGCCGGAGGTACCCTTCAAACTACATCGTTCACATCTGGTTCGAGCCTATCGTGGTCGAGCAATGGTGCGTACCTTCACTTTATCGATGATGCATCGCCACCTGCTTTATTATCAGTCGATTCCTCTACCTTTTCCATCGTTGAGACAACACATATGGCCCACCTATCGACCGATATGGTCTATGTCGAAAATGATGCAGGACTCATGCATAGAGTGTACACAACCACCGACACACAGCACGTTGCTACATACGGACACCACTCAACCCCAGATGGATACGGGCTCGCTGGCGCGGACTTGGACGGTGATCAAATTCCAGATATGTATGATGATGATGATGATGGGGATGCAATCAGCGACGCTTGGGACAATTATTGTCAAGTCGAAGGTGAAGATTGCACGCGTATTCCAGATGAAGACAAAATCAGAACTGTTCTAATTACATTCAATGACACACACCTCGTGATAAAAGATCAGTTCTATCTCGACATCGTCCTTTCATCTTCAATTCGAAACATTTCAAGGATTTCAGTCATTAACGATCTTCAATTAAGCCAGAGCGAGGCTGACCTGTTTGCTACTGCCGTTTGCGGCAATGTGGCTGAAGGAGTGTTAGTGGCACAGTGGGATGATGTAATCACTCTCTCAGAAGGTCAACTTCTCGACGGCTCGGTATCCTGTGCAGTGAGGGAGGGCATGACGCTCACAGCCCAAAACGATTACAAATCACATATTGGCTTTGAATTCCAGATCACATTCAATCTTTCAACCCCCCCATTATTCCCTCACTCCATCACATTAACCGAACAACCTATTGCGACCGATGCATCGCTCGCCCATCTCGCTGAGATGCATCCAATTGCGCTCACTGTTGAAGAAAATGGGGCCCAAACCACTTCATGGTCACCATGGTGGGTTGTCGATGGAAAATTGGAATTGACATTAGAAGCGAAAGCCGTCGAAAAGAAACCCCTTCCGATGACTGTTTTGGGACTTTTGTTGGACTATCCAATTCTTTTCCTCCCAATTATCGCCCTCATTGGGCTTCTCTCAGTAGGTGCGTTGCGGACGAAGAATTCAATGGGTATGGATTTGGATATTTTTGACGACGAAACAGATGATCAAGGGATTGATCCCCTTCCCGCTGAAAAGATGGAAGAGGCCACCGTCGAGGAGGAAACAGTCCAATCTGAAGAACACACAGAGGACCGTCCGAAGAAGGATCCAATCGCTGGTGAGAAACACGCTGATAATTCTCAGCAGGACGCTCATTCGGATGAGATGGAACAGCGACCGGTTTCACGCAGAAGAAAAACTCCTGCCAAACAGAGCAGGGATGGACCAATTACCACAGTGAAACGGAAGCGTTTGGACAACAGCTCTGCGGTCGAACCTACAATTAAGAAAAAAGCAACAAGAAAGAGAGTTGTAACACAAACGCCTGTTCGAAAAACCAGAAGAGTTGTGACAAAGGCAGACAAAGAGGTCGAAGATTCACCAGGCGAACGTTGATCCTTGGTGAAGGTTGCATGCATCCACAAGGAATTGCTCGAGACCTTGCTTGTGTTCGCCATCCAAGCGATTGAAAACCTCGCCGAAATATCGGTTGAGCCGCTCATATTCCAGTTCAGACCTCGACATTGACCATTCAATCACTGCTTGCCTCTCACTGGGGTCGTTTTCAAACAATTCCAAACGGTGTAAGAGCGCTTTTTGAGCCGCTTTTACATCCTCGACAGGTGTGTCTTTTCTTGCGGCAAAAACGCCGAACACCATCGGCTTATTGGTCCGTTGAAGCCAAGCCTCGCCGAGGTCCATTTGTACCAAATGGGGGTGTTCCTTAGCCCCTTCAAGGGCGCGGTCTCCAATCAAAAGAGCCCCATCACATTGGCTAAGCATGGTCTCCAAATCTGGACCCATCAGTTCGGTAGTGGGTGCCAAGTTTTCTTGAGCCAAGATGTAGCGCAGGAGCGCTACAGAAGTCATCGAGTCCGTTGGCAAGGCAATGCTCTTCATGTCCGAGACCGGGCGGTCACCAAACACAAGGACACTCCCAACTTCGCCTTTGCTGCATATACCTATTTCTGGGACCAATACGAGTTCTTCCGCGTTCCGTGCATAATCTGCTGCAGGAATGGGCGCAAGAACGCAGTCTCGTCGCAACAAGTGTCCGGTTAACCACGAGGGCGGTGCCGGCAAAACATCCCATTGTTCATCGAGGCCATGGAACAACGGATCGCAATTAAGGAACGCAACCCTACCAATCACATTCTTCCAGTGTTCCTTCGTTGCCATCAAAAAAACCTCGTCATTGGACAACATTGAGTCTTCGTATGCGTTTTGGTTCAGGAGCGTCATACAGTTCGAATCGCTCGTACGTGGTGTTCCGTTGAATGGGAATACATCCTGCGTCCTTTATCAGCCGCGAGAGCTGGAAACGGTCGTGTTCGAGTGGTGTTGTGGAGCCTGCAAGGTGCATAATGGATTCTTTTTGTACCGTGCCATCGATGTCATCAGCGCCAAACTGCAGGGCCAATTCCGCTAGTTCATCACCGATGTTCATTCGATATGCTTTGATGTGGGGGATGCTGTCGAGCATGAGGCGAGAAATCGCAATGGTTCGTAGGACTTCACTGCCGGTTGCCAACTGGGCCTCAGGCAACCTACTGTTATCTGGGAGGTATGGATATGGGACAAAACATTGGAAACCATTTGTTTCATTGGCGAGGTTACGTAGCGAAATCATGTGGTTGAGTCGCTGTTCAAGGGTTTCGATCGTGCCGAAAAGCATGGTGCAGTTCGTTGATAGCCCGACGTGGTGTGCCGTCCGGTGAATCTCGAGGTACTCATCTGAGCTTTCTTTCCCGTTACAAATGATTGCACGGACCTCATCGTCGAGGATTTCTGCGCCGCCACCCGGCAGTGAGCCAAGACCGGCTTCTTTCAGACGTCGGAGTGTGTCCTCATATGTGGTGTTGGATACTTGAGAAACATGCTTGATTTCTACGGCAGTAAGCGCCTTGATTGTGATGTGGGGGAAGGCTTTCTTGGTCGCTTGGAAGAGCGATTCATAATGTTCGACGCCCCAATCAGGATGGAGGCCTCCAACAGAGTGAACTTCATCGACGTGCTCTGCATACTTTGCTAAATCCTCAATGTAAGCATCAATATCCATTGCGTATGCGTCGTTTGCTTTCTTCGATCGTCGGAACGCACAGAATTTACAGGCCAGCACGCATACATTTGTCTGATTCACGTGGACGTTGCTGTTGAAGAAAGCCTTGTTGTCAAACCTAGCAGTCCGCACCTCATTCGCAAGAAGACCGACCTCGTTCAAGTTCGGATGATGGTAGAGGGTGAGTCCATCTTGGAGCGTGAGTTGTTCTCCAGCGGCCAATTTACCAACGATGTTGGTCAATGCAGCGCTCCAAGCATGTTGTTGGAGGGATGTAGCGAGGCGTTGTTGCCAGTCTTCGTTGCTACCAGCCACGCTTCGTGTTGAAGTCCATGCTGACATGCTTTGCCCTGAGGTGGTTTCCTCTTGAAGATGTGGTTTTATCCACATGTTCATCGCGTTCAATTCCCCGGTGTAAAGAATTTAGAATTTACGATGAATTTTCGGAATTCTTCGATGACAAACACCGAGCCAGCCACTGCAAAGATGATGACCCAATCCGTTGAAGATAACGGGGAGGTTGTCATGAGTGAACCGATGGCGAGGGATGTGAATGGAATCGTAACTTCGGCGAATTGCACGAAGAACAATAACAATCCAAGTGAGAGCATGAAGGCCACATTGATCCACTTGTTGGAAAATAGACCAAGTTTGAAGGCACTTTCACGATTGCTCCTACAATTCATTACGTTAAACAGCTGATACACAATGAACACACCGAACGTCATGGTTTGGGCATGGTCGAAAAGATCGTTCTTGTATTCGTTGGACTTTTCCAATTCTGCTGCATCACCGCTTTCACACAATGCTACATCGAACGGGGCGTTGTCTGGGTCTTCCAATGGATGCAAGTTGCAAGAGTCTCCTTTCTCCCACACTCCGCCGCCTGCAAGGAAGAATACGAGAAGGGTGCCTGTGACCATGACTGCACCAAGGAAGAAAATGAGGGCGATGTCACGGGAATTTGGTAACCCTTCGTCAACACGGCGCGGTGGTTGATTCATGACTTCTCCGTGCTTCTTTTCTACACCAAGCGCGACTGCTGGTGGTCCATCCATCAGGATGTTAATCACGAGAATTTGTGTGGCAGTCAATGGCAACCTCCACCCAAGAATGAGCGTCGAGATGATGATCAAGGCAACGGCCGCAACATTCGTAGATACTTGGTAACGGACAAAGTTGCGTATGTTTTGGTAAATTTTTCGACCTTCTTCTACCGCATGAACAATGTTGGCAAAGTTGTCATCCTGGAGCACCATATCGGCGGCATCCTTTGCTACATCTGTGCCGGCAATGCCCATGGCTATGCCGATGTTTGCACGTGAGAGGGCAGGTGCATCGTTCACACCATCACCAGTCATGGCAACAATTTCCCCTTGTTCTTGGAGCGATGATACGATTCTCATTTTCTGTTCGGGTGTCACCCTCGAAAAGATCGAAGCCTGTGCAGATGCTTCTGCAAGTTGCTCATCATCAAAATCGGTGAGAGCACGCCCGTTCACAGGTGGAATGCCGCCTTCGGTGATGTTGAGTTCTCGCCCAATTGCTTCTGCAGTGTACTGTTGGTCACCTGTAATCATCTTAACACGAATACCTGCGCGTTGGCAGATCGCAATAGCATCCTTGACTTCCGCTCGGGGAGGGTCCATGATGCCGACAAGGCCGAGGAAAATGAAACTGGATTCGACGGTGTTGATATCTTCTATATCCTCGTCATCATCAAGACGACGAGCACACAAGGCGATGACGCGCATGGCTTGTCCAGCCATTTCTTTGTTCGCTTTGGATGCAAGTTCGAAATCAGATTGCTCAATCGGAACAATTTCCCCTTCTTTGATTTTCCATTCAACCAAGGAAACATAACCGCCTGCTCCACCTTTGGAGAACACCCAGCGCTCGCCTTCATAGTCGTGGATCACTGACATTCGCTTTCGTGTTGTGTCGAAGAAAAATTCGTGGAGTCTTGAGTGGCGTTGTGCGAATTTCTTTACATCGCCGTTTATTTTCCATCCCAGCACTGCGCAAGCAGAGTCAGTAGGGTCGCCAAGTGCTTGCCACTGGCCGTCCACCTTCGAGATATGTGAGTTGTGACAGAGGCTCAAACATGCCGCAGAGAGCCTAAACGCGAGATCACTTTGGAACCCTGATAGTTCGTCATTTGTGACGACAGTCCCGTTGTAACTCAGGTCACCAGATGGCTTGAAGCCTTCACCGGAGATCGTAAAGGTTCCTTCTGTAGTGGTAAGTTGTCGAGCCGTCATTTGATTCTTGGTGAGTGTACCCGTCTTGTCAGAGCAGATGACAGTTGTTGATCCAAGTGTTTCTACTGCTTTCATACGGCGAATGATTGCCTTGTGGCGCGCCATGTTTCTCATGCCGAGAGCAAGCGTGATCACGAGAATAATCGGCAACCCTTCTGGTACAATAGCAACAAATATGGCGATGGCGATGATGAATTGGTCAACAGCCACTTCTCGTAGGTTTGCTGTATCATCGCCGAGTGCGAATATGAGTTCAAAGGACACCAACAAAATAGCGACGACCAATGCGATGGACCCGAGGAACTTCCCAAGGGATTCAAGTTTATGCTCAAGAGGCGTTTTCGGTGACTCCGAACCAACGATGTCACTTGCGATTCGTCCAAGTTCAGTTTCCATGCCGATGTTCACAACAATTCCAATAGCCCTTCCAGTGGCTACGCTCGTCCCCATGTAGGCCATGTTGTTTCGGTCGGCCAGCAAGGCCTCTGTTGGTATTGCTGGTGTCGTTTTCTTGATGCTATCTGATTCACCAGTAAGCGAGGATTCGTCAATCTTGCACTGATAGGATTCAACAATTCTCACATCTGCGGGGACATTGATTCCCTCTTCCAGCTTAACAATATCACCTGGGACCAACAATGGTGTGGATACTTCCTTTTCAACACCATCACGGATCACAATACAATTCGATACAGCCATTTGTTTCAGCGAATCCATGGCTTGCTCTGCCTGACCTTCCTGCCAGAATCCAAAGGTTGCATTCGCTGTTAGGACTAGGAAGATGAAGATGGCGTCGCCTGGGTGGTCTGGATTGATTGCGAGTGCAATCAGTGCTGCACCGATCAATAGGTAGTTGAGTGGATCGTTGTACTGCGAGATGAAGCGAATCCATGCCGGCGTTTTTTCAGGTTCCTGAAGCTTGTTCTCTCCGTACTCTTCACGGCGCACGAGAACTTCGTTTTCTGTGAGTCCCTCTGATTGTGTGTTCAATTTTAGGAACGTTTCCTCAGGACTGATGTCATGCCATGCACCTCGTGTCATCCAAATCACCCATGAAGGTTAGCACCTTCGTGGCATGGGTTCTATGGAAGACTTATGATAATAATGGTGGAATACCCTGTGAGTTCGTTGCGATGTCTTGAACAACCTGTTTGATTTGGGGAACCTAATGAGCGCTGAGCATGACCCGTACATTCCGGCGTCAGAATCACCACCCGAGTTGACCTTGCGCGTTATTGTTGTTGGTATCCTTCTTGGTATTCTAATGACGGCCGCAAACGCCTATCTTGGGTTGTATGCCGGCATGACCGTCTCTGCGAGTATTCCTGCTGCTGTTATGTCGATGATCATTCTCCGTTCGCTGTTCAAGGATGTCAGCATCCTCGAAAATAACGCGGTTCAAACGATGGCAAGTGCTGGTGAATCCTTAGCAGCGGGTGTCATTTTCACTGTTCCTGCCATGCTTGTGATCGGCCTGTGGGACGACATTCAATGGTTTGATACACTCATCATTGCAACCCTCGGAGGTTTGCTGGGCACAATGTTCACCATCGCACTTCGTCGATTGTTCATTGTCGAAGAGGCACTTCCCTACCCTGAAGGCGTCGCTTGCCGAGAAGTGTTGGTGGCTGGAGAAGAAGGCGGCGAGGGGGCACTTGCCATCCTGTATGCACTGGGAATTGGCGGTATTTACGGATTGATGGTGAAAGGATTCGAAGTCACACATCACACTGTTGAATCAGCGGTCGGCTTCCTTGGCACGCGGTTGTATGCAGGAATGGATTTGTCAATTGCACTGCTTTCTGTTGGTTACATCGTCGGTGTTCGAATCGCCTCATTCATTTTCCTCGGCGGTGTTATTGGATTCGGTATCCTCGTACCTATGTACGGTCTCATTCATGGTTGGCCGAACTCACCGACGCTCGTTAGTGGATTCTATGACATCTGGGCTGAACAAATCCGGTATGTTGGTGTCGGGGCAATGGTCGTTGGCGGTGTGTATACCCTCTGGTCGATGCGAAAAACCATCATCACGGGACTGTCCAAAGCATTGATTAAAACCGAGGAGGGGACAACTGCACCTCTTCGAACGGAAATCGATTTGCCGTTGGACAAGGTTATCATGTTCTGCGGCGTTCTTGTCGTTCTTACCTTCGGGTTCTACTGGTGGTCAACTGGATCGTTTGGCCTTGCGCTCGCTGGCGCTCTATTCTTGGCCGTTGTAGCATTCTTCTTCGCAGCTGTTGCAGGCTACATTGCGGGCGTGGTCGGCTCTTCCAACTCACCAGTTTCCGGGATGACGATCGCCACCCTGCTGTTCACTGTGGCTCTTGTTTGGGTCGTTGGAGATTTGATGCTTGGACTCGGTCGTGAAGAATTGATGTTGGCGACCCTCCTCATTGCTGCAGTCGTCGCCTCATCCGCAGCGATTGCAGGCGACGTGATGCAGGATCTAAAGACAGGACACATGGTTGGGGCGACACCTTGGCGGCAACAAGTAGCGGAGATCATAGGTGTCCTCACAGGGGCTGTTGTAATTGGACCAACGTTGGCCCTCCTCCATGATGCGTTCCAAATTTCAAAGACCGCATGTGCGAACACGAACCTTACCCTCGCTGTTGATGATCAATACGACTGTACAGATGCATTATTTGCACCTCAAGCAGAATTGATCGGTGCCATCATCCAAGGTGCATTTGGAGGGGATTTGAATATTCAAATGGTTACGTTGGGTGCAGTGATTGCCGTAGTGCTCATCTACCTGAGAATGCCTGTAATGTCAGTGGCAATTGGAATTTATCTCCCGCTCGGATTGTCTGTTCCAATCATGCTGGGTGGAATCATCTCGTACTTCGCCCTTCGAACAGCGCATTACCGTGTGGATGGACGGCTCGACATCGAACCATCAAAGGAAGCATTGGATGCTGCGAAAGAGGTGGAAAACCGTGGTGTTCTGATCGGTGCTGGATTCATTGCGGGGGAATCAATCTTGGGTGTGTTGATCGCGGTGTTAATTGTCCTCGACATTCAATTACCTGAAATCTTTGGCGTTGTAACACTCAATAATTTGCTCTCATTGGTCTTCTTCGGATGGTTTGTGGCCGTCTTCATTTGGCTGGCCACACGAGCCCTTCCGAAAGGCAATAATTTGTTGAGCGATGCTGTCATCGTTGCAGGCGATGTAGCGAAGAAATTCACAGCAGCATTGCTTCCACCTGTCAAGAAGTGAGTCACATCAGTCAACCTTGAGATGCACAACCATCAAAGGGCGTCCGTGAAGGCCGAAGGTTAGCAGGGGAGAATATGTCCGCAAGCATCGCCGAAGTTGAAGAGATGGCCCGAAAGTGCCGCGTTGAGATAGTTAAGATGGTCTACCGTGCTCAAGCGGGCCACCCGGGTGGTTCATTATCTGAAATCGACCTCCTCGCTGCCTTGTACGCTACTCGTATGCGCGTCCGGCCTGACGAACCTAAATGGTCTGACCGGGATCGTTTCATTCTCTCCAAGGGCCATGCCTCCCCAGGGATGTATGCGGTCCTTGCTGAAATGGGTTTCATCAGCCATGAAGATTTGAAATCATACCGGGTGCTTGGCGGCGTTTGCCAAGGTCACGTCGATATGAAATGGTGCCCAGGTGTTGATTTTTCAGCAGGGTCCCTTGGCATGGGCTTGTCCTTTGGGATGGGCTGTGCAGTGGCAGCACGTCTCGACAAAAGTGACCGACGTGCGTTCGTCATGATTGGCGATGGTGAAATGCAAGAAGGAAGTGTTTGGGAAGCGGCTATGGCTGCAGCCCATCACGAACTTGGCAACCTCAAAGTCATCCTCGACCGAAACAGAATCCAAAACGACGATTTCTGTGAAGCTCAAATGAGGATGTTTGACATTCCCGCAAAGTGGCGATCTTTTGGATGGAATGTCAAAGAAATTGATGGGCATAACATGGCCGAAATTATGGATGGATTGGATTTCCTCGAAGCGGATGAAAACTCCAACGGACCCTCGATTCTAATCGCCCACACGATCAAAGGTGGCGGGATTTCCTACATGGAAAACAATCCAGCATTCCACGGTGCTGCTCCAAACGATGAGCAGTACAAACAAGCGATGATCGAACTCGGCGAGGTGGAAGCATGACACGAATGGCAGCAACACGTGATGGATACGGCCAAGCCTTGCTCGACCTTGCAGACAATCCTAAGGTGGTTGTCCTTGAAGCAGATTTGGGCAAATCCACCAAATCATTGCACTTTAGAAAAGCACACCCAGAGCGAACCGTCTCCTGTGGAATTGGTGAACAAAACATGCTTCTCGTTGGCGCTGGTATGGCTGCATCTGGTTACATTCCTTTTGCGAGTACCTTTGCAATTTTTACAGAGCGCGCCTTTGAACAAATGCGCAACGGAGTGGCTCGACCGAACCTAGCTGTGCATTTGTGTGGCAGCCACGGTGGAACGCACACTGGTACCGACGGATCCTCTGCTCAATCGATTGAAGATTTGGCAGTGTTCAGAACACTTCCCAATGTCGTGGTCATGCACCCTTGCGATGATGTGAGCACCCGAGCGCTGACCATGCAACTGGCCGATACGAACTCACCATCGTACATGCGAACAGCACGAAACAAAACCCCTGTCATGTACGACGATGCAGCAGAAGGCACCATCCAAATTGGAAAGGGCGTTCAACTCAAAGAAGGAACTGATGTCGCCATCATTGCATGTGGCGTTATGGTTTCAGAATCTATCAAGGCTGCAGAAGCACTTGCTGCAGAAGGCGTCAGTGCTGCGGTGATCGATATGCACACGCTCAAACCACTCGACGGTGACCTCATCGATTCACTCGTGAGTCGATGCGGTGCCCTCGTTACGGCCGAAGATCACAACGTGATTGGTGGACTTGGCAGTGCTGTGGCCGAACACTTGGTTGCAAACACGTTTGCACCCCTCGAAATGGTTGGTGTTCCAGATCGCTTTGGCGAATCAGGACAAGCAGATGAGATGCTCGAAGTGATGAACATTTCTTCACCATACATCGCAGTTGCAGCACGAAAGGCAATCAGCCGTAAGTGAAACGGGAATAACCATTAGCGGCGGGCTGAAACCCTTGCTATGAGCGATGGAGATAGCCTAGCCAACATCATGCAGCGACTTGATTCCTTTGTCGAGCAACGGGATTGGAATCAGTTCCATAGCATCAAAAATATTGTTGCCTCGGTGGGTATAGAAGCAGCGGAACTCACAGAAACCGTGCAGTGGACCAACCCTTCTGTTGAAGATGCAAAAGCAGACCAAGAACTGATGCAAAACATATCTCATGAAACGGCTGATGTCATGATGTATTGCCTTCGTTTATGCAGTATTTTGAACCTTGATCCGATCCAAATCATGAACGACAAATTTTCCATCAATCGGATGAAATATCCAGCTGATGTCGTGCGTGGTTCATCTGCGAAATACACAGAATATGAATGAATGAGCATTCAAATCCAAGCGGAGAGTTGAAGGAGCGCATCGGAGGGTAATGCATCATGGAGTTCTTCCTAGATACCGCAGATGTTGACGAAATTCGAGAAATTGCCGCTTGGGGAATCCTAGATGGCGTGACAACCAACCCATCGCTGATTAAGAAAAGTGGCCGGGACTTCAAACAAGTTGTCGCTGAAATTGCATCGATTTGTGATGGACCTATTTCGGCCGAAGTAACGGCTATGGATACGGAAGGCATGGTTGTTCAAGGGCGTGCGCTCAAAGCAGAACTCCCGGAAAACGTGATTATCAAGATCCCATGCACGCCAGAAGGGCTTGCTGCGACCAAAATTCTTACAGAAGAGGGAATCAAAACCAATGTGACATTGATTTTTTCAGCATCTCAGGCCCTGATGGCTGCCAAAGCAGGAGCAACTTATGTCTCTCCGTTCATTGGACGAATTGATGATACAGGCCATGATGGAATGAATTTGATTGCTGAAATCATGGAAACATGGAACAATTACCCATCCATCACCACCAAGGTGCTCGCCGCTTCAATTCGACACCCCACACACGTCTTGCAATGCATTCAACTTGGCGCACACACCGCCACAATGCCTGCAAAGACCTTCCGCCAATTAATGACCCACCCGCTTACCGACAAAGGCCTTGCTGGCTTCATGAAGGACTGGGCTGAAGTCGAAAAGGCAGGAAACGCTTGAAATTCAGTTCGCGTAATTGAGAAGGAGGATTCTTGAATGAAGTCCTCCACCGTCGTCACACAGGGGGTTTACCATGAGCACATCGCGAGATAAGTTGCAACAGTTGTTGGACGGCGATTTATCAGCTGAAGACATTGCGGATGACCCTGCATTGGTTACCCTCGCAGACCGACTCTACGGCATCAAAATTACGCCCGCTCGGCCCAAAAAGGCACGAGATATGGTTGATGCACCGGTTGCGGAACTCACAGAAGTGGCTCCACCTACGAACATGTTGATCGAAGTCATCGGCGATCTTGCTCCTGCAGCCCAGAGTATACCGGAACCACTTCCCCCCGGGGAACTTCCTGCTCTCACGCCTCTCCCTACGACGAAGGGTGCTTCCAAAGCCCCATTGTTTGGACTTGGAGCACTTCTTTTACTTGTCGTGGCCAATGTTTTCGGGCTTCTTTCATCCGTAATGGGGAGTGGTTGCCTTGAAAGTGACTTGTGTCCATCGGACGGTTACACGAAAATGAACCTCGCGAGCCCCCACGAACTCGGTAACGGCTTGGGATGGTCCCTCCCTTTCCCTGATGGCGCATTGGGTATTCCTGACATTGTTGCTGTCATTGGCCTCCTCGTTGCGATGGTTGTCATGTGGCGCCGTTCGTGATCCCTATGAATATCGACGGGTTTTCCGAACTTCTTTCCTACATCGGAATGATATCTATTCTCCTTGCGTTTGTTCTTGAGACGCGGAATGTCCTCCACAGCAAACAGACGAGTTACCTGATGTTGATGGCCTTTGGTTCTGCATTGTTGGGAATTCGGGCCTTTTTAATTGATGAGTGGGCCTTCTTGATCCTTGAAGCAGCATGGTGCGGGGCTGCCTTGGTGGCCTTTGCTCAACTCAAACAAGTGGATTCTTCAACAGATAATGATGCGTCATCTTGATGAGCAGGTGTCCACCGAACTCAACCATGAGCCAAGGACCCGGTAAGGCAAAACGAGGCCTTCCTTCAAAGGAAGAGAACTTCAACGAGTGGTATCCATTCATTGTTGAAGCGGCTGAACTCGTCGATAAACGATACCCAATCAAGGGCATGGATGTCTGGCGGCCTTATGGCTGGAAGACAATGAAACTCATCGATGCGCTTACACATCAAGAAATGGAGCGAACCAACCATGAAGAAGTGAATTTCCCTTTGCTCATTCCAGAGAATTTGTTAGAACGTGAAAATGCCCTTGTGGCTCGACTCAAGCGGGCCCGTGAAGAAGGCGTGGACCCCGATGATCTCCGTGATGAAGATGAAGAAGGTGGCTTCAAGAAGGAAGTGTACTGGGTGAAGCATGCAGGGGAAAATGAACTCGACATTCCAATGTTCCTTCGACCCACATCTGAGACGGCCATGTACACTATGTTTCCACTTTGGATTCGCTCTCACAAGGATTTACCATTGAAAGTGTACCAAATGGTCAACACGTTCCGGTATGAAACAAAGCAAACACGGTCCTTTATTCGTGTTCGCGAAATTCATTTCTTTGAAGCTCACACTGCACACGCTGATGAGGCGGATGCCACCCGTCAGATCGAACAGGATTTGGAAATCGTTGACAACGTGATGAGAGATCTTTGCTTACCAGTGATTAAGGCAAAGCGGCCATTGTGGGATACTTTCCCAGGAGCTTGGTACACCATCGGCATCGATGCAGTCATGCCAAACGGTCGAACCCTCCAAGTGGCATCGTGCCATCATTACCGCGACCAGTGGGCAAAAGCCTTCGATATCACTTACGAGAACCTCGAGGCACAACAACAGCATGTTCACCAAACCACTTACGGAATGTCAGAGCGATTGCTTGGCGCTGTTGTTGGAATGCACGGTGATGAAAATGGACTGATTATGCCCCCGGCGGTTGCGCCGTTCCAAGTCGTGATTTGCCCAATGATCAAGAAAAATTCTGAAGTCGATACGGTCGCTGTTGCTGAGGAAGTGGCCAAAACATTGCGCAAGCATGGATTGCGGGTCAAGGTTGATGCACGAGACATCCGGTCTGGTCAGAAGTACTACGATTGGGAAATCAAAGGTGTGCCACTTCGCCTCGATATCGGTCCACGCGATATAGCACAAGGCACAGCCTTTGCTGCACGCAGAACAGGTGGCAAGGAACCGTTGCCCCTTGATGACATTGCCAACGCTTGCCACACGGTGCTTGATGAAATCTCTGCTGAATTGAGGAAACGTTCACAGGCACACATGTCAGATGTTGTTCAACCACTCCCAAGGATCACAATGGTGGATGGTGAGTACATCCTTGACGGTGAAGTCAAGGACGGCCACATCTACGAGTTACCATTCGATGGAACAGACGCCCATGCAGAGGCAATCGAGCGCTTGACAGGTTTTGCCTTCCTTGGCGATTCAACCGATGAGTATCTTGAGGCACGACCCTGCCACATGAGTGGAACCCCAACCACACGTCGTGTGTTGTTAGCAAAGACCTACTGATGGCCATCAACTGGGATCACTACCAACCGCCGGTTCCACTACCTGCCGTTGCCAGAAGAGAAAAGAAGGCCGAAAGAATCAAAAAAACCACGATTCCAATCACCACGAATGACACAAAGGCAACGATGAGCACGATTTGCAGTGAGCTCGTCGTCGGATTTTTATATACTGAATTCGACTCTGGAGGGGGCAACCTCACGACCATGTCTTGGCTTGTGGACTTCAATGGTCGTGGTGGCGGACGTTGCCGCCGGTGCTCCGAGGGTTGTGTCATTCGACGAGGGGATTGATTGATTGGAACCCATGCATTCCCTTCAGCGTTGAGCTCGAGGCCCATCGACCTGGCGCGTTCAACCTCGTCCTTCCTCGACTGCAAAGTGGATAACCGAATCTATATCGAGATCCGGTCGTATTTAGCCGTTGACCAGTTTCGTTGCCTTGAAAACGTACCCAGCTGCTTCAGTTCCGGATTGGGAATGTTGCTGGGGTGTTGAGCAAGGGCGAGTTTGCCTGGGTTGGTTTCGATGCATACAAGAGCAATCCAAAGATTCCACACACAACTGGAGCAAACAAGAGTGGTATGAGCACTGCTGCTGACTGTGTAAGCAAAATCGTTGATAATGCAAACAAGCCCAAGATTGATCCAATTGCACCCAAGAGGGTGACTTTCATTTTCGATTCAGTAACATTTCTGTTCATGTAGGAAAGAACGAACGGGAGGTATATGAACAACTGTTTTTTCAACACAACAGTGAATGCTTGGAAAATATGTTGCTGATTTGGCCTTGCAACGTAGAAAATTCGACACATTGGTCTACAAATCACATGCCGAAGGATGACGGGTCGAGGTCCATTTCTCCATCTTTCATCATCTTTCGCATTTGCTTATTCAACTTGCGATTCCCGCCCATGCCCTTCATCATCTTCCGCGAACGGTTCCACTGAGCAATCAGTTCGCGAACGTCCTTTTCGCGAACGCCTGCACCACGCGCCACACGGCGAATCCTGTCAGCCTTGATTTTGGCAGGTTCATTCTTTTCCCAAGCCGTCATGCTGTCCATGATGGTGCGGTAACGATCGAGGTTCCCCTGCATGGCTTCTTTTTGTCCTTTGGACATGGCACCCATTCCGCCGAGCATGTTTCCTGGGAGAAACGACATTAATTTGTCAATGGTTCCAACCTTCGACATCATTTCCATTTGCTTGTACATGTCGTTAAGCGTGAATCGTCCGCTCATCAAACGTTGTGTGAGACGCATTGCTTCTTCTTCATCCATGTCTTCAGGAGCCAAATCAATGAGACCCTGGATGTCACCCATGCCAAGGAGTCGAGAGATGAAGCGGTCGGATTCGAACTTCTCCAAATCCCCAATATTTTCTCCTACACCGATGTGAACAATTGGCGCGCCGGTTGCTGCAACAGCAGAAAGGGCACCACCACCGCGTGCTGTACCGTCGAGTTTGGTGATCACGATACCTGTCACGCCAGCGAGTGTGTGGAAGGATGCTGCAACGGGTCCAGCTGCTTGACCAACCTGTGCATCGATGACTAACCATCGTTCGTTGGCACGAGTCAAGCCAGAAATTTGTTCCAATTCATCAACCAGTTCCTGATCAAGTTGGTGACGGCCTGCTGTGTCGACGATTACAAGGTCGGCTGCAGCGCACGCTTTCAGTCCATTCCGAACGATTGTCGGTGCGTCCTTTGTATCGGGCTCACCATAGACTTGAACTGATGAATCCTCAAGCAATTGTGAAAGTTGTGCATACGCACCCGGACGGTGAACGTCGGCCTCAATCACAGCAACGCGGAGCCCGTGTTTACGACGGTACCATTCTGCCAATTTGGCGGTGGTCGTGGTTTTTCCTTGACCGTACAATCCGACAAGTAACAGTGTTGCACCATGCGGCTGGAATTGATGTGCTGGGCCGAGAAGTCGGACCAGTTCCGTGTAGAGGATGTTCATTGCGTGTGTTTGGAGGGTGATACCAGGCCGTGGATCTTCTTCTCTCAGCCTTGATTCCATTCGCTCGACGATTTCTTTTGTCTGCCGGACGTTGAAATCTGCCTCTTGCAATGCTCGGCGAAGACTGCGAGTCATTTCTCGCAATTCTTCATCGTCCAACTTACGTTTGCTCTTGAGCAACCCAATGGACCGGAAAATACCCCGGGAGAGACCTTCGAGTGCCATGCCTCAGCGTAACCCCCTTTCCATTTCAATGCACCCATGCCCGTGGATGAATCAGTCTTGGTCGAGGGGGACGTCAAGGTGAAGCACATCGCCGTCGAGTTTGGCCGAGACTTTGCTTGCTTTTGTCGGCACGGAGGTCACGACTTCCCGCTCCCTTCCATTCAAGCCAACATAGAGGACACCTTCTTCGCTTCTCAACGAAAGTTCATCCCTCGCAATCCCGGGGTAATGGAGTGAAATTCGCTCTACCTTGCCATCGATTTTCTTTGTCATGCCACGATGTATAGAATGTTGAAGGGCTTGACCGATGTCATGAGGACCCAAGTCTGCAGGGTGAACTTTGACGTCTCCATAGAGCCGATTGCCTACGTTTCTAAGCGAGTCGATACCGACGACTTCGTCATCCAGGAGCTCCATTGTGGCGATGTTTACGCCGGTCATTTCCTGCTTCAATTCCTCGACGCGAGCTAATTCTGCAGAGCGGCGATTTTGAAGAAATGGATGGTCAAATTCAGGTGTTAAACGATTCACAAGGCAGTTGGGGACAGGTAAATTGTATTCCTTGAGCGATGCGTGCGCCCTCAGTGTTTCATTGATGCCCATTCGTTCGGGAATGGTCACAAGCGTGAATGAGGTGATGGATTCGTTCGAGAGCACACGTCGAACATGGAGGACCCTGCGTCGGAAGCGTTCCAGTTCGTCTTTCATCGAATCACTTTCTTTGCGGCCAAAAAGCATGGAGCGAAGCCCCCCAGAAACGCGCATCATTCGAATGATTTTGTCTGACCAAGATTCGATGAGTTCAGGAAGTGAGAGGAAACGAAGCGTGTGTCCAGTCGGCGCTGTATCAAAGACGATGACGTCCCAAGTGGGATCTTCAACATGGCGGAGGAGTTCATCAAACGCTAGTGCTTCATCGAGTCCGGGAATGACCATGTCGGATGCCTTGACTTCCTCTTTTATGGCGTTCATTTCGTCTTTTGCATTTGGATCCAGCATCATGCTTAATCCACCAAGACCTCCAAATCCACCACTTCCGTTCAACCCATTCATCATCTCACCCATTTTTGGGAGCACTGAGGAAATTTTTGATTCAGGGTCCATTTCCAAGCCAAAGAGTCCAGGGACACCTTCAATTGGCGTTGGTTCCGAACCTATTTCCACATCGAGCGAGTCGGAGGTAGAGTGGGCTGGATCGCTGGACACGAGCAGGACGCGTAGACCTGCATCTGCCAACCATACCGCTGTTGCTGCAGACGTGGTGGTTTTCCCAACGCCTCCTTTCCCACCAAACAAAAGCAGACGAGCCATGACATCGCCTGTGCCTCGAGGTCTTTGAAGCCAACGCCACACAACAAATCAAGCAACGCTTTGATGAAGGGCAGGGTCCACGCAGAATCATGGCCTCGACATTCTTTCTGTTTCAGGCCGCTGCAGTGGCGTCGTTGATTGGCATGACGCTTGGTTGGCGAGGTGTCATGACCAAGTATTCTGGATTCTATGATTTGCCCACGGCTTGGAGCAATGTGTTTTGGGGTATTTTGCTTGGTGGGATCTACGCTTCGACCTCACATAATTTCATCCTCTTGCCTTATCTTAAGTTCGTGGCTGATGATGCGAGTGCCGTCGTAAATCCAATCAATTTGCTCTTTTTATGCCTGGCTGCATCTGTAGGTGCGCACATGTTGCTGCGAAGGGAGCGAGTGCGTTCGGGATCATCCCAACCTACCAGTGGATGGGCACTCGGTTTGGCCGTAGGGGCCATGGTCGGGATGGTGCACCTTTACCGTGTTTTTGAGATTCAAGACAGTCTTTTTGATCCAAAACTCTGGGTCACCGTTGCAGCATTTTCCATTTTCGCACCCCGCACAGAAGCACTCATCTGCTGTTTTCATGGACAACTCATGCTTCAAGGAAGGCGTTGGGGTGCTGTTCTGCGTTCCACATTTTGGCGATGTGCGTACCTCGTGATGTTTGCTTACGCAGTCATCAACCCCCTTGCTTGGATCTTCATCATACCGTTTGCAATGCTTGTCAACAAAAAAGCAGAGGAATGGATTTGGGATTCCATCCCAAGCGAAGGGAAAAAGCGTCTCAGGAAGATGTGGGCGCGGCAAATCAGAGAGAAGCTTGCAGCAGAAATGGAAGCGGTCGAATCATAAACTGTAGTAAAAACTTACTTACATAGGCCGCTAAACTCTAAAAGGGTTCAATTTATTGCCTCTTTGGAATTAAGCATTTATGGGGCCTTCCGCACACAACGGTTATACAACGCCCGCTCAGCCTTGTAAGCATGGGTTCCTGCCCTTATTGCCGAAGTGTCACCCTCCCCGGGGACACGATTTGCTATTCATGCGGTCGCGTGCTGGCAAATCTTAACTCCAAGTCCTTTGCACTGGAGCAGCAATTCAACAACGGTTCTGCCGATAGCACATACAAAATGACAAAAAAACCCACCGCTCCTGGCGTCATTCAAACTCATACCGGTCGATCAAAGAACATAATGAAACGAACGAGAAATAAATCTCGCATGATTGTGATGGTTATTTTCATCGCCTTTGTGTTCACTTCACCAACCGTTCAAGAAGCTTCCATCGCAAAGTTTGCGGCGGTCAAAGAATCGGTCCTCCTCCAAGCAGCACCCTACCATCTGTATCCTCTGGAAACCACCTATTCAGTCTCAAAAACCATTGAGGTGATGAACGGTGAAAGTGACGGATATCTCGTGGAACACCTCATCATTCCCTCTGATGTCCGTTCGCTGACAAATTCGATGACCCATTATGCATTTACGGATGGCTCGTTAGCCATGCCCACCCAGAGTGTACAGAAAATTTCAGCAATCACGCTCACCATTGAAGGCGGGGAAGTGTTCAACATTCCTTTGAATGGCCTACCAACAAAGTCCGTAGCGGAAAAATTAACCACAAACAACGGACACGAAATCTGGTGGCCCGGTTCAGGTGAAGGCAGTGACTTCTGCACCCTGAGTTCCTGTGTCGTCCTCAAATTCAACCTTGATGCTTACCAAACTTCTTCCTACGAATTCACCATCAGCCTCACCAGTACGGCTTACTCGTGGTGGGATAACAGTGACCGAGTCGATTCTCGAGTCAACGGCATCGATACAGGCATCAGCATGTCGAACAGTGGAACATTTGATGACGTCTCCCTTCGTAACTCATTCGGTGACGCTCAACAATATCGAACCACAAAGTGGTATGACCGAGGGACAAGCCAAGTTCTCGATAGTCGTTCCCTTGGCGGGTGGGCGATCAACGCTCAACATGAAGTGGTGAATGAAGTAGCAAACCAAATCCTCCAGACGCTTCCAGAAGGCGAGAGTGACAATGCGTACGGGTACGCACGGGCAGCCTTTGACTACCTTCATGAGCATGCCACCTATGACAAAAATGCACCAATGGTTGCGCGAAGTGGGCCGGAATGCCTCGCTGCAGGCACTGGAGATTGCGACGAGCAAACAAACGCATACCTTTCATTGCTGCGAGTACAGAATTTGCCCGGATGGTATGCCTTTGGGGCGCTCACAGACAGCAAGTACCAAGTTTGGGAAGCACATGCATGGGGTTACATTGAACTCCCACTGAGCGATGAATATTGCGAAGCGAAGGGCATTGAGTTGTCCACATGCTTTGTACAAGGACAAGTGGATGTAGTGAACAACAAGTGGCTCCTTCACACTCCAACAGCTTACATCGCTTGGATCGAGCAACCAGATCCAACAGGTGACCTCCTCAAGGCATACTACAGTCCTGTCCAACAACTCACATCAGGCACTGACCGTTCGATTCCAGTTTGGTCGACTGTTGGGGATGTCGATGTGAACGGCGGCGAATTCAAGGTACCAATGTTGGCAGAAAACCTCGGGTGAAAATCATGAGAATTATTATTGGTGGCGCTGGACGAGTTGGAACAGACCTTGCGAAGGCATTGCGAGCTGAAGACATCGATGTGGTGCTTGTTGACTCTGATTCACGCGCTGTAAAAAACGCTCAAAACCTTGACGTTCTCGTTATTCATGGTGATTTGACCAAGCGTGAAAAATTGCATGAAGCGGGCATTGGGCAATCCTCAGTGTTCGTTGCAGCGACTCATTCTGACGAGCGAAACCTTCTCGCGTGTGCACTCGCTAACCACGCTTATCAAGAACTGGCACCAGAAAATGCAGACCCATTGCTCTCAATTTGCAGGGTCAGGGATATGAACTTCATCGAAGAACAAAACAATGGGCACTTGATCGAATGGGCGAAAGTTAACCACGTGGTCAACCCCCTAGAAGGCGCGATTAAGAGATTGCATTCCGGCCTTAGATCCTCATCAATTGAAGAAGTGATTCCGTTCGGCCACGATGCATACATCATTGAGCTAGATGTCACAAGCAACGCCAAAAATGTTGTTTTTAAGACCCTGCGTGAAGCTTCAACACAAATTGAAGGTGGAATGCCATTGATTGTCGGTCTTAAGCGCGAGGGTGAAAAGAGCATTGTTCCGGACGGAGATTTTATGCTCGTTCCGAACGACAGAATCGCAGTCGCCACAACCGGTCTGACAAGTTTCAATCGAATTTTGAATATTTTTGGACACACCGCCACAGATTTCCCGGTAAGTCCACGGGTTGCCGTGATCGGAGCGAACAAAATAGGTCGACGGATTGCAGATGATTGGCTCAGTTCTGGTGCCAAAGTCACTGTAATCGAACGTGATTTGCAAATGGCCAACGAACTTTCTGGTTCAGCCACTGGAGCCCACCCCAACCTCGAAGTTATTCACGGCGACCACCTTGACCGAGACATCCTGACTGAAATTGGTATCCCTGACCACCATATTGCCATCGCTGCATTGACCGACGACCTTGCGAGCATTGCTGCTGCTCTGTTGGCAAGCGACATGGGGGTTCAACGAACTGGACTCCTGCTTTATGATGCAGATTTGGTCAAAGTCACCCAGCGGATGGGGATCACATTCGCAGTCGATCGAAAGCGAGTCGCAGTCGATAACATGCTTGCACAGATTCACACAAAGACCGCTGGCGCGTATGCGCTCTTGACGAACATCCCAAACATTGTTGGGGTCAGCATGGAAGTGAACGAGCGTGCTAAATTTTCAGGAAAACGAATCAATGAAGCCAGTTTCCCAGAATGGTTGCGCATTGCATTCATCCAGCGCAGAAACACCTCAGGCAACTGGGAATCACTGCGCCCCTCACCAGACAAAACATTGCTCAACGGAGATCGTTTGATTATCTTCTGCAGTCCAGATCGGATTTCTGACATCGAAAAGAGATTCAGGGTGTGATGGCCATGCGCTCAGACGTGCTCTACCTTATCCTTGGATGGACCCTCATTGCGTTAGCGTTGCCGCTCGCTGCCTGTGGTCTCATCACTGGTTGGTTGGACTCAGTTGAACTCGCTCTCAAAGCATTTGCATTGCCCGCATTTATTTCCGCCTTTGGTGGAATTACGATGCTGAGTTTTGGGACCAGAACAAACACCAGTGAACGCTTGCGGGACAAAGAGGCGTTTGCAGGTGTAGCGCTTGTTTGGCCGATTGCTGTTTCCATCGGCTCCCTCCCATTTTGGTTAGGTGGCGTTTTCAATGGCCCCTTTACCCCGGATGTAGCATTGATCGACATGGCGAGAGGCGCTGTCAATGCATGGTTTGAATCAATGTCTGGTTTCACAACCACGGGTGCAACCGTCATATCACACAACATGAGTCCAAACTGTATTCCTGGTGTGACTGAGGACTGCATCAACAGTCAACCAAGAGGCCTTTTACTCTGGCGTTCACTGACGCAGTGGTTTGGTGGAATGGGTATCATCATGCTGGGCATGATGATTCTTTCACGCGTTATTGGCGGGGGAATGGCACTGGCACGTGCTGAACTCACTGGACCATCATTATCGAGGTTGCGGCCCAAACTCAAACAAACAGCATTCGCTCTTTGGACATTGTACATTATTCTTACATTTGCTGAATTCGTTCTCCTGTTTGGAACTGGTTCGATGGACCTCTTCGATTCGATCAATCACTCACTGACAACATTGCCAACGGGTGGTTTCTCAACACATGACGCAAGCATTGGTTACTACGATTCAGTCCTTGTCGAAATGATTGTGGTCGTGTTCATGTTCATCGCTGGTGTGAACTTTACATTATTGTGGATGTTCTGGGAGGGGGATTCGAAGAAAGCCTTGCGCGATGAAGAGTTTCGGTACTATACGATCTACATTATCGTCATCGTGTTGGCGGTGGCTGGAGCGTTAATTGGTTCGGGGACTTCCGTCGGCAAGGCATTGAGGGACAGCCTCTTCCAAGTCGTTTCTATAGGAACTTCGACTGGTTTTGGCTCTGCGGATTACATGGATCCGTCTTGGCCTTTAGCAACACACCTTTTGATCTTCATCTTGATGATTGTCGGTGCAAGTGCCGGTTCAACTGGTGGTGGCCTCAAACTACTCCGCGTCACGCTTGCATTCAAGGTGGCAATGCGTGAGTTGGTCCGAATTGCCCAACCAAGAAAAATTGAACGAATTCGCATGAATGGTGAAGTCGTCGAACGAAATCAAATTGGCCTCATCGTTGGTATGCTGTTTGTTTGGGTCGGTTTGTTTGGAATCTCAAGCATCATCCTTTCAATCTTCATGCCGAATACTGATTTCGAAACAGTAACGACGGTGGTTGCGTCATCGCTTGGCAACACCGGTCCTGCAATTGGTGATTTCTATGGCCCATCAAATACATGGGCGGGAATGAACTCTGGCGCCCTCATCATCACATCAATTTTGATGTGGTTTGGCCGGCTGGAATTACTCACGGCCGTCATTTTGATGCACCCTCATACATGGCGAAGGGAAGAAAAGGTCCAATCCGACCGCGCAGCAATTGCATTGTTCCGTCGAATTATGGACGATGATGACAAATCATAGATTTAGAACAACTTCATTTGACCCGAAGGTGATGAATCTTCATCGCTTTTTTCATCCTCAACGACTGGTTCTTCAATGATCTCAATTGGAGCACTTTGCAGGGTTTCTTGGGCTGCCATGTAAGCGGCTAACTCCTCATTGTAGGCTTCAATCAAATCCTTCGTGGATCGTCGGCTTAGCGGCAAACCTGCCATCGAAGCGTGCTCCTCGCCAGAGAAGCCAAGTCGAATGGAAAGAGAAAACTCCGTCGAATCACCTATGTTTGGCGAATCTTTGATCATGGCGGCCAAAAGTGGCATCATTTCATCGCGAGCTGCTGCCTTGCTAGCCCCAGAGAATTCAGTGAGGCGATTCACGATTGCCGGGCGCACCCACGAAGCCTGACGGCGTAAAAATGCAGGATATGAAGAATAAATTCGATCACGGAACGGGACTTTATTGGGCACTGATGCAGAGAGGCTTGCCAGTTGGCCGCTCCAATACCATGACCTGTGGGCTGTGTTTTGATACTGACCCATCAACATCTGAGCGGCAAGGGCCAAGCTATGGTTGGCACGCTTAATCGATATTTTTTCAGGAAAGAGCGAAGCGTTGTTCCAATGAACCCAGTTGATTAATTCGCTTGGAGGCTTGTCAATTAGACGGCCGAGTTCTACTGCTTTCTGCGCATCCGTCTCACGGTAGAGTGCATCGAGACCAGGGAAGACTTCCAATGTCGTATCTCGACGTCCAGATTCGGCTTGGGCCACGACCATCGCTTTCGTGATCGACCCTTGAGCCGTCGAGGCCAACACTTGCAAATCTCGCACCAATGCCCGTAAATCCCCAGGGTTACTGGTGACAAGGGCACTTACTGCCGCATCATCAAAATCGAGGTTTTCCTCACGCAATACGCGCTTGGCAATACGGCGGAGGGCCTCATTGCTCGCTCGTTCAAATGTAATAATCTCAAGATGAGGTTTGAATCGGTCTCTTGTGTTCCGCCAAGTCGAACCCTTGCCCCATAATCCCATAATTTCATTGCAGGCCAAAATTACTGGTTGCTTGGTGTTGGTGAGGAGGTGAAGCAGTTCTGCCTTCCCACCTGAGTCCCCATGGAGTTTGACTTCCCTTCCAGATTCATCGGCACCCTGCATGGCTTTGTCAATGCGGTCCTGACTCACCGCACGCAAACCACCTGAGATGTGGTCAACTTCGTCAAGCAAAATCAAAGTTCGTTGTTTCTTGGTATTTGGGTCATGGAAGAGCGACCGGTGTGTGCTCCCTTGTGTGGCTGCCTTGCGGATGGCAGCGGCATTGCGAGCATCTGAAGCGTTCAACTCGATGACATTCCAACCAAGGTCTTGAGCAATGGCTCTCGCAACCGATGTTTTTCCCACCCCTGGCGGGCCGGCCAAGAGGATTGCTTTCTTTTTCGGCGTGCCGTTTTGCCAATCGTCAAGCCATGCACGAATTTTGCGCCGTTGGACTTCATTGCCCTCGAGGTGGCGTTCTGAGGTTGGACGATGCCGTTCGGTCCAATCGCTCACCTCAGGCATATCGCAACCTTGGTCCGAGGGTCTTTCAACCTTGATGAGAAACCGGAAGGTTCCTACCGTCAGACCAAATCAATGATGGCCACTCGCTGTTGCTCACCCGTGTCACGGTCGCGTATGGTCACCGTCTGGTCCTCAAGGGATTGATGATCCACCGTCAGGCAGTGTGGTACGCCAATCTCGTCTGCTCGTGCGTACCGGCGCCCAATTGACCCGCTGCTATCGTAGATTGAAACCACATTTGGTTTACCACACAAAGAGCGATGCAGTGAACGAGCGAGTTCCCCCATGCCGTCTTTTTCGAAGAGCGGGAACACACAATAATCGACGGGAGCAACATGATTGCTAAGCCGCAGTACGGTGTATGCATCTCCATCTTTCGATTCATCATCATATGCGTGGTCAAGGATATGCCAAATGATGCGGTCAATTCCAAAAGCAGGTTCAACAACATGAGGAATGTACCACTCGCCTGTGATGGTTTCGGTCCGTTGCAGACGTTTCACATGCTCAGGAAGAACCTCGATTTCTTCACCCGAATCCAATTGAATCACGGAGGGGAAAGTCGACTCAGCCGGTAGCAATTCGACAGCTTTCTTGACAGCCCCGGCCAGCGCTCTGAAGGCAGGTCCTGCTGTGGCTCCATTCATGGTCCAACCATCAATTTCAACTACTTTTGGCTCTGAAAATTCACGCCGCGCCCTGAGTGTTTTTCCAGTTGCTTTTTCGTGGGCTTCCAAGTCATAACAGCCTCGGTGTGCGATACCAACGCATTCAATCCAACCGTATGACCCATGGATTTCAGCATCCCAACAGTCTGTTGCATAGTGAGCCATTTCATCCGACTCATGTTGTCGGAAGCGAAGACGTTCTGGATCGATGCCCACCTTCAGGAGGAAGTCATATGTTTGTGCCATGAAGTAACCAACCGTATCATGACGCACCGTATTGCTGTCAATGGCTTCTTGAATGGTCATGTGTTGCTCTTCCTTCCCATCTGCAACCAAACGGAATGGTATCGCAGACCAAGGAGAAAAGTCATGCTTCGAAGGCTCATGTGGATTGATAAAATATTCGAGTTCCGCCATGTTGAATTCGCGCAATCGAATCATACCTTGGCGTGGGGAGATTTCATTTCGATATCCCTTTCCAACTTGAATGGCTCCAAACGGGAGGCGATCCCTGTTATGGCGTAGCAATGCTGGGAAGGAAGTAAACATCCCTTGAGCAGTTTCAGGACGCAAGAAACCTGGTCGCCCCGAAGAACCTGCACCTATGGTCGTGTTGAACATCAGGTTTTGAGCCGTAACTTCACTCCAAGCCTGTTCACCACAGTTTGGGCATTCAGGATTGATTTGTGTGAGGAGTGTTTGCAGTTCGGCCTTGGAGAGTGCATCTGGATTTGGGTGAGAGGGTTCGAGCAGGGTGTCGGCCCGGCTTGCTTCATCACACTTCGTGCAAACGGTCATGAAATCAGAGAATTCACCTACGTGGCCCGATGCTTCCAACACAGCGTAGGGTGTTACAGTTGGGCATGAGAGTTCGACGATGTTACCGAGAGCCAGCCAATGATTGATCCATGTTTGATTGACACGGTTTCGGAGGCGACCACCAACGGGTCCAAAATCGTAGAGACCCTTTGCACCGCCATGAATTTCAAACGCTGGAAGAATAATTCCTCTGCGCTTTAGCATCCCGGACATACGTTCCAAACGGTCAGCCTCGGTTTGCATCAAATCCACACTCATCCTGCCTAAGGCAAGCCACCTTTCAACCTCACCGTTGAAATTGACATCAAACCCCATAACCGTAGCGTTAAGAAGCACGGCGGTGTGCAGAAATCATGGGACAGTCGATGGTGGCAATCATTGAAGCAGATTGCACGGGTTGCGACCTGTGCATTCCGCATTGCCCCTTCGAAGCATTGTTGCCTTTACTGAATTCTCCAGAGCATCGGACAAAACCGAAGCGGCCCGTTGTTGTCGTTGAATCCCAATGCGTCGGATGCTTGTCCTGCATCGGTTCATGCCCGACCCAAGCTCTGCATGAGGTGAAGACGCCACCAAACGCCGAAACATCTCCCCTGCTCAATCCCTCACCCCGCCCACCGACTGAACCTGTAAATCGGTGGAAAAAAGGCGGACTGCGTTGGGCATAGAAGCATCCCCGACACGATTCCGCTCGACGGATAAAATCAACAAGTTCATTTACTCCTTTCGTTGGACTCCGACTCACGGGCAAGTGAGAAAAAATATGGCAGATATTCACTATCTAGACCAACCTTTGGAAACAGAGGCCTTGTTGGAACGGTTATGCCCACCCGTTCGAAACTGGTTCAAGGATACATTTCCAGATTTTACTCGCCCACAAAAATTAGCAATTCCTGCCATTATCGATCAAGAACACTTGTTGCTCTGTTCGCCAACTGGTTCCGGTAAAACATTGACTGCGTTCCTCACGATCATCGACCAACTCGTGCGGAGGGCACTTGATGGAAAACTCGACAAAAGAGTCTATTGCGTCTACATATCACCAATCAAAGCCCTCGCTAATGACATTCAACGGAACCTGCTTGGACCGCTCAAGGAAATATCAGAGCGCTACCTACCAGACCGTGCACAGGAAATCAAAGTCGGTTTACGAACAGGTGACACGCCTCAAAGCGAGCGACAGAAGATGCTGCGAAACCCTCCGCATATCCTCATTACAACGCCAGAAAGTTTGGCTATTGCCATCACCTCACCACGGTTCCAACCAATTGTGAGTGAAGTCGAATACATGATCATCGACGAATTGCACTCGCTCGTCCCAACCAAACGTGGTGTCCACCTTGCACTCACGCTTTCGTATCTTGACACCCTTTTGACGCGGCCCGTGCAACGGATCGGAATCTCTGCGACCATGGAGCCCTTGGAAACTGTGGCCGAATTTTTGGTTGCAAGTGACGATCAAGAAAGCAGATCAGCTGCAACGAAAGTCTGCATTGCGAAGGTCTCTGGATCAAGAGAACTTGATTTGGACATTCTGATCACTGATCCAAAATTCAGTGACTTGTCCGTGATGAAAATCTTCGACAAAAACATCGAAGCAATTGCCGATTTTATCGCGGCACACAACACCACCATCGTCTTTGCCAACACGAGAAAAATGACAGAAAACATTGTCTTGAAACTCCGACCCTACCTTGGTGATTTGGTTGCAGGGCACCACGGTTCAATGGATAAGAAAATCCGATTGGATGTTGAAAAGAAACTCAAACATGGCCACCTGAGAGCCGTCGTCACCTCATCTTCACTGGAAATGGGAATTGACATTGGGTCAGTGGACTTAGTCCTTCAAATTGGAAGTCCCGGTGATATTGCCACAGCATTGCAGCGAATCGGTCGTGCAGGCCACCATGTAGGTGGTATTCCACGCGCCCGTTTCCTTCCTTCAAGTGTCGATGATCTCCTCGAATTGGCTGCCCTTCAAGCTGCGATTCAGACAGGGGACATGGATCGTCTGGATTTCCCAGAAAACTGCCTCGATGTTGTGGCTCAATTCATGATTGGATTGGTGATCATCAATCAAATCGATATTGATGAAGCATACGAAATCATTGTCAATGCATGGTCGTATCGAAATTTCGAATACGACGATTTCATCGAAGTCTTGGACATGCTCGAAGAAGAGCGACGTGTGTGGGTGGATTGGGAAGAGAACATCTATGGAAAGCGCGGCTATTCGAGAATGATTTACTACACCAACATCGGGACCATTGCTCCCGACAACTCCTACCTCGTGTTCAATGCAGAGGGATCAATCCTTGGACAACTGTCGGGTTCATTTGTCTCAAACTTACGCGGTGGCGATGTCATTCTCTTGGGTGGTTCGACCTACAGAGTGACCAACATCCAAGGCACTCGTGTCAACGTGGCATCGGTCACAGGCCATCGTCCAACAGTCCCATCATGGTCTGGTGAAGCACGGTCACGCTCGCGAGAACTCTCCAACGCCTTGCTCGACTTGATAGGCCACTGCATCGTTTCCTTGCGACGAGAAGAAGATCCTCGAATCGTTCTCAGAGACGCCTATGGACTTTCCAATGATGTCGCTAACGCCATTGCGAGGCACTTGGAAGAACACAGCCTCGATTCATTCCAAGTTCCAGACCCGAACCGAATCCTTGTCGAGCAAGTGCTCACTGGAGGCCATCCGACGTACATGATCACCACCTGTCGAGGCCGTGGTTTCAACACTGCCCTTGGCTATTTCATGGCAGGCTTGGCAGAATCAAACAACATCGCTGTCATCGAAATGTCGTTTGATGAAAATGGTCTACTGATACGAACTTCCGAAGAAGTCGACCCGGGCCAAATGTACCAGGCATTCCGAAACAATAACCACCTCGAAGTCATTGAGCGGTACGTTGTCAACACCCAAATTTTTGCAAAGCGTTTCCGGGAAGTTGCTGGTCGCTCGATGATTATTCCAAAGCGAATCGGTGCTGAAGAGATCAGTCCACAACAATTCCAACAAAAGGCTGAGGCCTTGCTTAACAAGCATCGAACGACGGATGACAGCCTCTTGATGCGTGAAGCAAAGAACGAAATTTTGTTTGGCGACATCGACATGAAGAGCCTCGAAATCTTCCTCCAGTCCTGTGTACAAGGTGAGGCACGAATTGTCCACAACAAGGTCACAGTACCATCACGGCTTGGTATGTCGCTGTTCATGTCTGCCTTCGAAGATCTGATGGCGATGAAAACAAGGGCGTACCTTGTCAAGGATATTGATCCTGAGATTTTGAGGCGTCTGCTTGGAACACGCAGCTTAGCAACTGAATTAACAGCAGAACAACTCGACAAATTCTACCTCGATAAAGCACCAATTCCAACCAACGCCAAAGAATTGATGACTTTGATGTCCCACGGTGGTGGACTCAATCAGGAATTCCACAACCCGCTGTACAAAGAGAAACTGGCTGGCATCGAAATCGAAACGATTCGGGGCTGGGTCACTGAATTATCAGACCAAGGCAAAATCACAAAACTCGATGGGACCGGTTCAGAGCAACTGGACGGTAAGTGGTTCTCACCCTTCATGGCTGAAATCCACGGTACCTTAGGCTGCTTGTCGGTCAACGGTGGAAAGGATGTCACCGATCTTCGTGAATTACACACGCGAGGTCTCTCTTACAAGATTGCATCAGCCTTCAAGGAACGAAAACCAACCGCTTGGGATGAGCAAGCCCTTGGCGACCCTCACGAAGCCATGCGGGTCAAAATTATCGAAATGCTTGGCAGTGAAGGCCCACAAACTGGTGACCAACTGGAGGAGCGTTTGCCGTTCCCTCGTGCCATGGTGGACAAAATACTTCACGAACTGGAGACACGGAATGTACTCTCTGTAGGATTCTATAAACAAACGGATGAGGCTGAATATATACTGAAAATTGACGAACATCGCCTCGTCAATAGTTCAGAGGATGTTGTTGAATATCGATGGGTTCAAAATTTAGTTCTCGACAAGACATTCCAGCAGTATGAGGACGGTTTTTCTGCCTTTGATTCACACGTGCTTTTCCAGAAACAGCAGGAATTACTGTACCGGGTGACGGACTTTAGATTCAAGGATTGGCAAGACATGCAACTTGATTCTGATGTCATCATGGGTCGCCTGTTGCACAATCGAATGGGGTACACAACAAAAGATACCATCCCTATGTTGCTTGGCCTGAAGCCCGAGCCTTGGGTTGGTCCAATGGAAGAGGAACTTCTCAAGAGGATCCCAATCGGAGAAAATGTGACACGCCAGGAGATCATGGCAGACTTCCCTACTGGAGATGAGCACCGCTCCCTCCAACGAGACATCAAGTATGCAATGTCCAATCTTGAGCGGCAGATGCTCGTTGTAAAACAATTCGAGGATGTTGCCGGACGCCGACGACGGCTGTCCCTCTTCCACAGGGTCCACGATGTGTACGAACCTCTGGATTTCGAAAGCGCTTTGGTTGATGTCATACGTCGAATGGGCCCCGTCAAAGGCAACACACTGAGATTCTACGTCACTCGTTCCTTCGAAGACCTCACAATTGCCCTCATGAATTTGGAAAAATCTGGTCGAATCGCGAAAGTGATGGCGCTTGTGCCCGATCCAGAGGCGTTCTACTGCATGCCAGAAGAAGTGGAGTTGCTGCAGCAACCACGTCGTGAAGACCGAGCCATGAGGATTCTCACACAATCAGACCCGTATGTATCCCGATTCATTTGGGAAGTTCGCAGTGTGTTGGACCGAGGCTGGTATCTTCCTGTGTTCAAGGGCATCGACCCAATTGGCAAAGTGTTGATGTTCAAGGTAAACGATTACCTCGTAATCAAGGACTTGCACGTACCCACTGCCTACATTGATGAGTTCTGTGAAGCATTCAAACTCCTTCTCGACAATCACGCCGACCAGCTTGTCGATGTGGCCGTTTTGTCGAATTTCAACAGTGAACCAGTCTCGAGTTTAGAGAAAGAAACTCGAGAAGCATTGGAACGCATTGGGTTCAAGATGACGGGCGAACGAATGATTCGTGGCGGTGTCGTTGATCCACAACCTCGAGAAATCGCTGAGCGAGCCCTCTTCCATCGCCACAACCTCCACCAGAAAACGAGGATGGAAAATGAAGTCATGGCACTCAAAGAAGTGACTGAAATTCGTGATGATTTTGCTTTGCGCGGTCGTTGTGAATTGTATCGCGTCGACCTCAAGAGCATGGCCAGTGCAAACAGATTGCACCAAGGAATCAACCTCCGAGGCCATCAAGTATGGGCTACATACGAGCACTTCCAGAATTTATTAGCCATTCGTGGCCAGCCTTTCGATGAAGATTTGTGGGACATTGTTGAGTTCTTTAGTTCGAACACAGATCCAAATTTGTTCAAAGAACGCCACGCACTCACACAATCTGAATTCAGGAAACTGGTCCAACCACTCATTCGATCCGGGCACATTGTCCAAGATTTCCGCGGTGGATTCAGAACGGTCAAACAACGCAGTGGTGACGACCCCGTGGAACTTCGCCGAGAGTACATTCGTGCGCTCGTCCAAGATTTCCCTGTCATCACACTCAAACAACTGCTCCGACTTGCTGGAACACCTTTCAAACCAGAGGAAATCAAGGCTGTTCTTACGTCCTTTGAAGTCGATGGAACCCTCGTTAAGGGCTTTTTGATCGATGAACTCGACCAGGTGTGCTGGGGAAGGAAGAACTTGCTGGAGGAAGCGAAAGACATTCCACCGATTCGTGATTTTGTCTTACCCCCAAGCGATCCAATCGCTCCATACTTTGCTGATATCATGAAGGAACGGTTTGGATTCGGTTCGGCCTACCTTGTGTTCAAGAACGCTGAACCAATAGCAGCGTTCAAGGCCAACACACGCAACAAAATCATCGATGTCAAGGATTACGAAGGTTCCGAAAAGGCATGGAGAATCGTGAAGGAATTCGCTTGGGAACACCAAATGCCACTCCAAACTGAACTACGCATTGGTGGAAAGCGGCTCAAGTAAGCATCGACAAAGCATTGTAAAAACATCGCACCAGTGGATATATAGCACCTGCATGCAAGGAAAATCCATGCGAACCAAGGCTACGGCCCTTGTCATGTTGTTTTTTTTGAGCCTCTTGGTTCCGATGGCTCCCGCAGTTCAAGCCCAAGAAGTGGAAGATGTGGTCATCCTCGATACGGCAATCAATCCTGCCAATAACCACACATATCACTTGTTGAGTGAGAGTTCGTGGACCGTTGCCGCCGAAGTCGCCAAAGGATTGGATGGTTTCCTTGTCACCGTTGATGACGAGGCAGAAAATCAATGGCTGTTCGATACTTTTGCCTCATTCGACAATCAATCACGTCACCTATGGACCGGTCTCTATGACAGCGACAACGACGGTGCGTACCGATGGCACAATGGTGCTCCATTTTACTACCGAAACTGGGGTGCAGACCAACCGTCCGCCAGCGATGATGAGGGCTACGTCCACATCGCCAGCACAAACATGGGCAATATTATGCCCGGAACTTGGAACGATCTTGAAAACGACCCCCAATATTTCCCCGTCTACGGTGTTGTGGAAGTTGGACCTGGTGCTGATTATTCCCTGCGATTTGCAGATGATGGCGACCGAATTGAAATCGACCACACAGATGCACTCAACATCACAGAGAGCCTCTCCCTCTCTGCATGGATTCATCCCTTCAACCTCGACGGGATTCAATTCATCTCAATGAAAGGCGATTACGGTTGGGGGATGTACCTTAACGGTGGCACCCTCGCTTATGCTTCAGAATACAGCCTTTCTCAACATCCAACAGCCAACACAACGGTCCCAGCCGACCAGTGGACGCATGTAGAAATTGATGTCATCCAAGGTGTAGGTGGCCAATTCCGAATCAACGGCCTCGCAGCTGGTGAAATAAGCGCCGAACAGGCCTTGATCCCCGCTGGTGACTTTGGATCGAACGATTGCTTCACTTCAGGCGACGATTGTGATGAATTGTACATCGGGAGCATGGGTGCGGGATGCGAATGCAACTATTTCCAAGGAATGCTCGACAACATCACTGTTGGAACGAACCTCTCAAGTATTGGTTCTGAAGTCACTTGGGTCTCCAATTGGACCTTCCCAGAAGGTGAAGGCATGCTCACAAATGATGACATCAACAATGCCAACGGCACCATTTACGGCGCAGATTGGGTCATGCCCGATGGAACAATTGTGGCCCAAGTCATTCAACTTTACAATAACGAGGAAGTCAATGGCATCACGGGACAGGCTGGTGACAACCTCCTCTTCTTTGCAGAACTCGATGAAATGACCAAAATGGCATACTTCAACCTCTATCCGACTGAATTCAAGGATGAGGAGATCACAATCGATGTGTACTTTGGCAACAACCGAATCCCAAGTTCATGGGACAATGATGGCTCAATCGAGGCATTTTGGGGCTATGCATGGGAGCAGATTAGTTGGCCCGATGCTGGTGGATGGTGGGTGTTGCTTGTCCCACAAACAGACATTGCTGATTATGCGATGACGGTATCATGGGAAGTAGCTGACCCGCCCCCGTCTGAAGATGACATGACCAAACTCAACAACGGCATTCCAGTCACGGGACAGACAATCGATGTCGGCCGGCAAGCGGATTTTGAAGACCGTGTGCTCTACTACTATGTGGATGTTGAAGAAAACCTCTCAAGTTTAACCGTCAGCACATACGCCGGCAGTGGAAACATCGACATTGGCCTTTCATGGGGCACTGTCCCCGATCCATTTGATTTCTGGTTCATCGAGGAACCATTCGCTACAGATGATTCTGAAGACAATAATCCAAACCAAGGAAAAATTGTCTATGACAGCGGCCAAGGAAACAATCAGGATGCGACGTTGTACGATGTTGAGCCCGGACGGTACTATGTGACTGCTTACACCTACCAACGTGCGATCGATTTCACAATTGTCGCCACAATGACGTTTGCGCCAGACAACACTGCACCTGAGGATGCCGTTGAACTCACACCAGGCGTAGCGTATGGACCACTGACTGGATACGACGGACTCGATCAATATTTCAAAATTCAAGTCCCAACAGGCACTGAGCGACTGGAAGTCGACCTCTCAGAAGGGTACGGGGAAGCAACCATGTTCATGCGGCTCGAGCAATTCCCAACTTCTGGTGAATTCGACCTTCAATCCTCCACTCCAGGGGCTGGCGATAAAATTGGGTTCAATGATCCGACGCCCGGCACATGGTACATCCTTCTTACCACAGAGGATGTCTTTGCGAACATTCTGATTACTGCCTCGTTTGAAGACAGGTACATTTGGACGTACGATGGTACACCAATTGAATTGTTCAACGGTGAAGAAATCAATGGCCTCGAGGCCCCTGCTGGCGAGTCCTTACTGTTCTTTGTTGAACTGGAAAACCCCGGAAGTTACCTCGAAGTGAACACTTATGGCGGCCAAGGGAAACTTCAACTCGAAGGCAGCGGCTCGGTAATCGACTTCGACTTTGGTGGATTCTTCCCTGAAGACGATGGTTTCGCAGAAGGGCGTCAAGGTCGACCAATGGATGGATTGACAACGGCAGAGGTCCAAGTTGACTCATTTGGCGAGGGAACAGAACACACCTTGTTCATCAACATGCCCGCTAACGGCCGGTTTGACATCACCCTAACTGTCTTTGATGAGATCTCCGATGTCAGCATCATAGCGGTGTGGGAAGACTCACAAATGCCACCAATCGATCCAATCGATCCAGATGAAGACGAGACCATCGAAATTTTCTGTGAAGATCAAGCAAGAGATGTCTTCGAGGCAACTGATGCAAATGGGAATGGTGTCATCGAGGAACGTGAATTTGACGATGATGGTGTTAGTTTCGACAACATCGATTTGAACGATGATGGAGAGATTGAATTTAGAGAGGCACTCCAAGAGATCTGTTCGTGTGAGAATGAAATTCTAATCATCGCATCACAACTTTCGCCATTTGGTGAGGGACTCACACTCAAAGAATTCAGCCAACTCGATTTGAAAAACGCCTATGACACAAAAGGGATGGACCTCAACAAGGATGGATTCCTTGACGCAGAAGAATTGGAAATCATAAGCCTCGTATGTGAGACGACGTTCGATGCATTTGACGGTGACGGGGATGGCGTACCTGACAAAGACGATGCGTTTCCTGAAGATCCAGATGAATCCAAAGACACAGATGGTGATGGTGTTGGTGATAACGCTGACCTTGCGCCAAGTGTTGCAAACGATTTGATTTACGGGTCAATCGGTTTGGTCGGATTTATCGTTCTCACCTTGCTGGTCTTGTTCGGCGTTGGAGCGCTCCGAGGACCTCAGTCGTCGAGCAGCACAAATGAGTGGGAAGAGATGAAGCAGCAAGACATCGCATCGCAGATGCTTGGCATGGAAGAAGCCGATTCAATGTCAACCCAACCATCTGCTTCCGTTGATGAGTTGTATGGTCAAAACATGCCTACTGAGGGCGCGGAAATGTTTTCTCAACAACCAACCCTCGTCACAAGCGTTCCTTCGATGGACGTGTTCACTGATTTGCTAGAAAGCAATGAAGCACCTTCAACAGCACCACCACAGCAATTGATGGGAATGTTGGACGCAACGGGTGCTGAGGTTCTTGAGTACCCTGCAGGAAGTGGCACAATGTGGACTCGCAGCTCACCAACAGAAGGTTGGCATCAACGCTAATTGGAACGCTTCTTTGGTTGTAACAGCCCGAGTGGTTTCAGCAATCGCACAATGTGGCGATGCAGCTCTGGTAACAGATCGAACATGATCAGCGCCATGATGAACATAGCGAACAGCGAGACAAAACGTGCAACGTAACTGTGTCCAAATTCAAAGACAGACATACCGAGCAGCGTCCATTCGACATAGGTTGTGTGGAGCCATATCAATCCAGCATTTCGGAATAAATTGAGAATGTGGATCAAGGGGATTGTAAGGAACAGCACCCTGCATCGGCGTCGCCAATCAATATCAAGAACTGCGATTGCACCAACAAAAATCACCATTGATTGAAGCGCAGTGCAGGCGAGAACGAAGTTAATTCCAATTGGGGTCCCATCGGCAAGGAGCAACTCGGTCTGAAACAGATATTCCTCAGAGGATGAACCCATGAACCAACGGTTCCCATCAAATTCAGACCAACTGATTTGACCTTCGGGTGTGTTCACCCAAGTCTCGCCCATGACGACATTATCGCCGCCAGAGAATCTCAGGAAAAACGCTGCTTGACCCGCAACGAACCAGATGGCGAGCACACTCAACCAAGGAACATGGGCGATCAGGAGGTATGGACCACCAGCGTATGCCACAGCGCCTCTCGCCCACGTGAGCGAGGCCTTACTCTTGTCATCCTCTGCACGCTCTTCCCATACCGCCATGCCAATGGCCATCGGGAGCGTCAGCGCTGAAAACAGGGTTAGAATTAGATCTTCATGTTCCATGTACGTGAAGGTATCATTGAAGAAATAGAGACCCACTCCAATCCATCCAACCTGTGACAGTCGCACCGGTGAGGCGCCCCTCTTGTGCCATGAAAGGGCGAGAGCAATCAGGCCCACTGCTCCGATGACTGAACTCACCTCGTCAGACACCAGCATGGCAGTTCCACACCGGCGTAACATTTCAACCAAACCCATCCGCACGCAAAACGCCTTCAAATGAAGGGCCTACGCATAACCATGCGGGGGGTTGTGGTTCAGTGGACACCCCGCCCATTACCTCCCGATGCCCCAGACCATGGAGGCATTGCATTCATCGATCGAGACGGGGTGTTGAATGTTGGCAGCCCAAATTACATCAACGCTCCAGATGAACTCGTGCTCCTTCCTGAAGTCGCATCGTCGATTGGAACATTACGCCGAGCAGGATACAAAGTCTGCATCGTTACCAACCAGTCACCCATCATGCGAGGGTTGTGGGGCGTGGACCGGATCCACCAAATTCATGATGCCATGCGACGTATGTTGCTTGAGGTTGACAACGACGCCCATTTCGATGCCGTGCTGGTCTGCCCACACCGACACCGTGACCGGTGCCAATGTCGAAAGCCGATGCCGGGTATGCTCAGGCTTGGTGAACAGATGTTCCGTCACACTCCACCACAAGAGGAAAGAAGTGTTATCGAAATTGATGCTGGTCAGAAAGTACATTGGTGGAATGAGAAAATTCAACCAAACCACGAATTAGACGCCATGATCGGTGATCGTAACAGCGACATGGGTGCCGGTTGGGCACAAGGCCTGCGATGTTTCAAGGTGAATTGGAATCTTGGGATTGCAAGTGTTGTGGACAGGGTGCTTGACCAACGAGATCGGGGCGATCCCTTTGACCCAATGAGGTGAACAGATGGGTTGGCTGGGTTTAGATGACACAGACACAGTGAGTGATGGGTGTACAACCTACACACTGCATTGCTTACTTGAATCGCTCCCTGAGGATGTTGAAGCTTCGATTCCATCCCTTGTCCGCTTGTGGCCGTTCGCTCAACAGCGAACTCGTGGCAACGCCGCCGTGGCTGTTGAACTGACAACAAACGACGAACAGGCCTTGCTCACCTTTCTTGAGGAATTTTGGAATGAGCACCTCCAACCACTCAAGGGAGTCATAGGGGCTTCTGAACATGAGCGGGAGCAATCACCCACTGACCCTGGCATGGTCTGGTTTCGTGAAAAACCAGATGATGCATCGTTCTACTTCGACACAGTCCAGCGTCATGTGTCAATCGAAGAGGCCCCTCATCCAACTCGGTCTTGGGGAGGACAGGGCTGCATTGGTGCTATTGCTGCTGTCGTTTGGCCCAAGCATTCGATCACATGGGAAGCGATTGCATGGCGTGAAGAAACCCAATGGTCCTCAAAAGCACGTTCTGTTTGCCAGCACACCCTCGATGAAGTTGCAACGAATGATGAAACCTTCATGAGTCGAGATCCAAGAACTGAGCGGAGCTTGATTTCTCCACGTGGAACATGCCCTGTGTTGTTTGGTGTGCGTGCCAAAACTCAAGCGAATGCATCGAGCGCAGGAAGAACACTCGCATCAGCGCCAGAAACAGAACCGATCATCGGAATGCGGGTGTTTGCAACGAACCAAGCGAGTGATGATCATCTAAAGGAAGCCATCGAATCAACAGTTCGAACCATTGAAGTCCTCAGTCGGGGTACTACGAAAATTACAACGGAACATGGAGACTGGCTGGCGTTCGCACAGAGCGGAAACGTCAAACTGTTGGCGCAGTCCCTCCATCCCGGCGATTGCATTGCTGCCTTTGGATTGGAACCGGAGCCAGGTGTGTTACATATCGAAAAGTTGAGCCTACGCCATGCCACACCGATGCGAGTTAGGCCGACATGCAGTGAGTGCCAACGTACAATGAAATCAATGGGGACTGGCCAAGGGGTTCGTTGCCCTAAGTGCAAAAACCGCAGTCCAGATGCTTGGATCGAGGTCGAGCGTCAAATCGAGGCAAATGAGTGGGTTGAACCTCCCGTCGATGCTCGGCGCCATCTTGCTCGTCCATTGGCATGGTATATCGACCGCGACCCAATAAATCCGGGTAACGGCTAAAAGCCAGTCGTCCGTCCTTACATCATGGCCGATGAACAAACCACTCGAACAATTGCCTATGTTGTATTGATTGTTCTTTTCGCAGCGATGGCTTGGTTTATCGCTCGAAAAGCAGGCGAAAACAGAGCAGACATGCTCGAGGCAAACGCACCAAAGATTGCTGGAGAAGATACACTTGAGGGTGGGGCAAAAGACCCTGCACAATTTGATGAACCGGACGAAGACGCACTCGACGAGATGGCGGAGTTGCTCGGTGAAGACGACGGTGACGAGGATTAACCCTCTACAAATCCTTCATCAGCGATTCTGCACTCGATGATCTCATCGTTCATCTTGACCGTCCGTTTTGGACCGTCTTGCTTTCGAGTGAGCGTCCATATTTGGAAGCCGGCCTCCTGCATTTTTTCCTTACCACGCACGGTTAAATCGGATTGTGAGTCACCAGCGTTGATGCCTGCTTTTGAAATCAGTACGAGACAGATCTCATCGCCAAGCGACGAGGCAAGGTTGCTCATGTCGTTGATTCGATCGAGAGGGATTCGGCCACTATGAGCGCACCAGTCATCTAAGACAACCAAACGAACGCTCGGAAGGGCTGTTGATGTTTCAACCAATACATCGACCGCTTGACTCAGATTACCGACCAGATTCATGGCATGAAACTTCGAGGAGTCTGCGAGTGAAAGGTGTTCAAACAACTGTCCAAAACGCACTCCGTCTGGCATGTCGGGCGATGCCCATAGAACCCGCCCACCATCGCGGATGGCGTCAGCCGCCATGTGCAAACCAAGCGTGGTGCCGCCAGTGCTGCCTTCGACGGCCATGTGAATATGAGCCGACTCAAATGGAAAGGTGACTCGACCCATGGGGTATCCTTGTGCCCACCGTGCAAGATACTTCCGATGGACCAAAAGAGAGCAACCTTCATGCCCTACCCGCCCAACGACGAGGCATGAGCGACGACTTGGTGGTCCGTGAAGGCGAACGAATTCCACGGCGACCCCTTCCCGAATTTACTGAGGTGGATTCCTTTGCTGAGGCCATTTCACGTGATGGTTTCTTTGGAACCGCAGTCGGCGATAAAAACCAATACGGCCCAGTTGCCATGATGGTTCTCTTGCTGATTGTTGCAGGGGTTACTGGCATCATCATCAAACTCGTTGCATCCGCTTAAACGGTGAACACGGCGAGGCCTAGAAAACCGATTGGCGCCACGTCTCCAACGGCAAGTATCAAACCATGAACCTCACATCCGACTCTCAATGGATGAAGCATCTGTCAATGTTGAGAGTCGTACTTCATCTCAAGATAAGCGATGGACAATCATGGCGGCACTTCTCGGCACAAACACGGCCTTCATGTTGTTCCAGGGGATCGAACAAGAGAGAAACTTCTCAGCAGTACGGGAAGTCGCCCTCACGATTATTGCAGCAGCCATCCCATTCCAAGGCATTTATTTCCTCATCTACACCTACGTCATGGAACACAACGGAACATTGAGCGAGTCTCACTTGCTACGATTAGCAAAAGCTTCTGCTCTTTGCCAAGTTGCCGCTTATGGCTCCCTCATTGGCGTGGCGCTCATGTGGTACAATATCTCAAATTATGTTGGCGTGTTTTTCGTTTTGGCCACAGGTGCCTCAGTTATTTTGATCCGGACTGCCATGCGCCCTGATGCTAAATAATCCTCGAATGATTGATTTTTGGGTCGATTGCACAGATTGTCGCCATAGATTGGCATGACAATGTTGATGAATCGAGGCGTAGGCCTACGACCATGTCCTTCTGCCCACTCGACTACAGGTATGGCTGCCAAGAATTCAAACACATTTGGTCCGAAGTAGGCCGCCACGAACGGCAATTGGAAGTTGAACGTGCCCTTATTTGGGCTCACATGCAACTCGGTCGCGTCTCCCAAGCGGATTACGACATCGTCGCTTCCATTGCCAACCCAACATCTGTGACCAAGGAACGTGTCTCGGAAATTGAGGCAGAAACGCGGCACGACATCATGGCGTTAACCAAAGCCATGGCAGAGGCTGCTGGCGATGCAGGATGGTGCATCCACCTTGGTGCCACTTCCAACGACATCGTTGACACAGCGGTTGCGCTCCAATTGCGTGACAGCATTGTGATGTTGAGGGAACAACTTTGCCTTCTCATCGGCGTGTGTGCTGATGTTGCTGAACGAGAGCGAGACACAGTAATGCTCGGCCGGACCCACGGTCAGGCAGCGGTTCCAATCACCTTCGGCCTCAAGGCAGCTGTTTGGCTCGATGAACTACGAAGGCAACTCATTCGACTGGATGAGGCAACACCCCGTATTGCTGTCGGTAAATTCCTCGGCGCAGTTGGCACGGGTGCTGCACAAGGTGAAAACGCTCGTGAATTGCAGCGGCTGATTCTCACTCACCTTGGCCTTGGCGTACCGCTTGCGACGACCCAAGTGGTTGGGCGAGACCGATACATCGAGTACGTCTCATGGCTTGCAAACATTGCTGCTACGTGTGAGAAAATTCTCCAAGAAGTTCGAAACCTCCAACGATCTGAAATTCAGGAAGCTGGCGAAGGCTTCGACATCGAGAAGCAAGTGGGGTCCTCTACGATGGCCCACAAGAAGAACCCGATCAAATCAGAAAATGCATCTGGCTTGGCACGAATTGTTCGCTCGATGATTATTCCAACCTACGAGAACGCACTTCTATGGCACGAACGTGACCTTGCAAACTCCAGCAGTGAGCGATTTACGCTCTCCCACGGCTCAGCATTGTGTGAGGATGTCATTGCAAAGACTCGAGATGTCTTGACAAATATGTGGGTCGATGCAGAGCGTTGCCTCGAGAACATCAAATCTCAGCGGGGCCTCGTTATGGCTGAAAAAGTCATGATTGACCTTGTTGAGCACGGCATCCCTCGAGACGAAGCGCATGAAATCCTGCGAGAGGCATCCTTTGCAGCCGTAGCCAACAAAGAGGAACTCATCGATGTGTGCAGTCGAACACCAGCCATTTCTGCTGCGTTCAGTGCAGAAGAACTCGAAGCAATGTTTGACCCAGCGAACCACATCGGCGTTTCTGGAGAACTTGTGGACGAATGTGTCGCACTTGCCCGAGCAGCGATCAAGTGAGCCTCAATCCGCAGGTACTGGTTTCACTTCCGTGAATTCAAAGGTTCCTCGCGTTCCTTGCCATACGACTTCCCCTTGGACATCAAGCCTGCCAGCCAAATGAGGGCCAGCAATAACCAAGGTTTCGTATTCGCCCCCTTCACCGTCGACGTTAAATCTGTACTCAAGCGACTTTTCCTCTAACAACGCAAGCGATTCATTCGTGAGAACAGTACCTAGCCATGATGCATCCAAGCCTTCACAACTGACTGATGTGAGCATGATCTCGAACCCATTGCTGACTAAACCCCTCATGTGTTCGAGGCTGCTTTGATGCCAAAGAGGTGTCCAACTCCGGATGTTCAATCGCTCTGACATGCGTTCAAGTCTCGATTTTTGGTAGTCTGAGCGGAGGGCACCGCTGACAATTCCATCAATGTCAAGGGTTGCCAGAACGCTCTCCAAATCCGAGATCTCTTCCTCTTGAACCCCGGGTGTCTCCACCTGAATCCACGGCACCTGAGCGATGCTCGCTTGATGCTCAACAAGATGTGTACCTGGGATTTGGAACATCCAAGAATCCCCACCAGTGATGTTCACCGTTACGAGGGCCACAACATCCCACCCTTTGCATTGAGCCCACCACCACGCTGCAGCGGAATCTTTTCCGCCAGAGGAGAGGACTGCGACTCGCACGAATCTCCCATCCAGTGTCTCCACATGAGGTTAGGGGTGAGGAATCGTGTGAGGGTTCATATGAGGTGGAGTTCTCTTTGACCTGTTGGCGACCAAAATCAGAAGGTCCGGGTTCATCCACTTTTACCCGCATCCTCATAAAGCGTCGATACAACGAGAAAGATGAGGGAATTATTATGCAACCAAGCGGAAGAGGATATGACCACGGTATTACGACCTTTAGCCCAGATGGACGATTGTTCCAAGTTGAATACGCACGAGAATCTGTCAAGCGTGGAACCACCACAGCCGGACTCAAGTTCCGAGATGGTGTCGTGCTCGTTTGCGATAAGCGAATCGTAAGCCGACTGATCATCCCTGAATCCATCGAAAAGATGTTCAAAATCGATAATCACATCGGTGTCGCAACATCAGGTCTCGTTGCTGATGCACGGCAACTCGTGGCCCGTGCCCGAGTGGAATCTCAAGTAAACCGAATTACCTACGCAGACACAATCCCAGTCGACGTTTTGGTCAAGAAACTCTGTGATTTCAAGCAATCCTTCACCCAATACGGCGGATCTCGTCCGTTCGGAACCGCTCTTCTCATTGGTGGCGTTGATGATAACGGCATTCACCTCTATGAAACAGACCCAAGCGGTGCTTACCAATCCTACCACGCTGGTGCCATCGGCAGCGGCCGCAACACAGTGATTGAGCACTTTGAATCCAACTGGAAGAAGGGACTCACTCTCAACGCCGCTATGAAACTCGGCCTCGAAGCACTCCGAACGGCCAACGACACCGAACTCAACAGAGAAGCTGTCGAAGTGACGGTGATCGACGACAACGGGTACCGTGTCTTGGACCGGTCTGAAGTGAACAAGCAAATCGACCGCTTGAAACCACTTGAAGACTGAAGTTCGACCATCAGCATGAAAGGCTGGCACAGCCTCTCCGAGTTGAGGGACAGGAAATGGTAAGTCTAGACAACGCCGTGCTTGCACGTATGGAAAAGGGCGGAAAACGCTACGAAGTTTTGGTTGACCCTGAACTGGTTGACACATTCAAAGCCGACCCAAACGCTGTCGATATCAATGCATTTTTGGCAATGGATGAGGTCTTCCATGACGCCCGCGGCGGTGAACGACCAACTGAAGAAGCCATTGAGAATACCTTTGGCACCCAAGACATTCGCACAATTGCAACAACAATTCTCTCAAAAGGAAGCATCCAACTTACCACCAACCAACGCAAGGCGATGGTCGCACGAATGCGCCAACAAATCATCCATCAAATCCACGTCCAAGCTGTCGATCCAAAGACAAAAAGTCCACACCCTAAGACACGAATCGAACTCGCTTTGGATGAATCCCGTTATTCCGTCGACCCGTTTAAGCGGCTCGAGGAGCAAGTGAAGGATGCCATCGATAAACTCAAACCGATGATTCCGCTTTCATTCGAGTCGGTTCGGCTGGCATTCCGAGTGCCCGGTTCAGCCTACGGTTCAGTGTCACGAATTCTTCGACCATATCAACAAAAAGAACAGTGGCTCGAAAACGGCACATGGGCTGCTGTGATCGAATGTCCGGCAGGCATGAAGCCAGATTTAATCGGACAAGTCATGCGCCAGTCATCTGAATCAGAAGTCAAAGAACTCTAAGTTCAAGTGCTGAAACCTTCACACATCCACAGTTTGTTTGGGGGTCGGCTTTATCATGGGATGGTCGGTGGCGCAGAATGGAGAGAAAGAAATGTCCAACGGTCAAAACGGCGCCGAGCTGCGCCTCGTGACCCCAGGAATGGCCATCGGGCCAGTCGCTGGGAAGCGAATAGGAAGCGGTGCAATCGCACAAAACGACACAATCATTGCCACCCGACTTGGGTGGACAAAAGAATTCAACAACACTGTATCGGTTGATCCAATCAACAGTGCTTACATGCCACGGTCTGGCGACCTCATTGTCGCTGTGGTCGCAGAGGTGAGAAACAACCTCTGGTTCATGAATATCAACGGTCCTTTCCAAGGCCTTTTGCCAATGTCCTTGGCCCCTTGGAAGGTCGAATTCGGCGCAGCCCGCCAACACATGGGCATCGGCGATGTCGTCTTGGCTCGAGTCCAAGAAGTCGATGAGTGCCACAACGTGGTGCTCACCATGAAGGGTGTCGGGCTCCGACGCCTCAACCAAGGTACCATCGTCAATGTTCCAATCAATCACATCGACCGACTGCGCGGCGAAGGCAACGCAACCGTTCAACGACTTCGAGATGCGGCTGACAGCCGAATCATCATCGGCGAGAACGGACGGGTCTGGATTGACGGCAACGCCGAAGGGACCGCATGGGCCCGAGAAGCGGTTGCCCTCACACAGGCCTCTGGCCACAAAACAACATTCGAAGCAGAATTGTCTGCTCTTGAACAAAATGCTCCAAAAAAAGGTGATGCTTGATGGGTGGATATGGTGATGTACAACTGCTACGCGACGACGGGCTTCGGCTCGACGGACGCAAAATTGACGAAATGCGACCAATGACAATTGAAGCAGGTGTTCTACCGGCTGCTGATGGATCTGCAATGGTAACCCACGGATTGAACGTGGCCGTTGCTGCAGTCTACGGACCAATGGAAGCCCACCCTCGGAAGATTCAGCGCCAGGACCGTGCTGTCATCGACGTTCGATACAACATGGCTCCGTTTTCAACCAGCGACCGAATCCGACCGGGCTACAACCGACGTTCCCGAGAAATTTCTAAGGTGACCGCTGAAGCACTCGAATCTGTCGTGCTTGTTGAGCGCTACCCACGATCCAAGATCCGAGTCGAAATCGAAATCCTCGCCGCAGAAGCAGGTACACGGTGTGCTGGCCTTACCGCAGCAGCCGTTGCACTCGCAGACGCAGGCATTCCAATGCGAGACCTCATTGTTGGTGTTGCGTCTGGCAAAGTGGAGGGCACAGTCGTCCTCGACCTTGACAAGGCAGAAGACAATTACGGCCAAGCAGACTTGCCAGTTGGAATTCTTCCAAACACCGGTGAAATCGCTTTCCTCCAAATGGATGGCGACCTCTCACCTGACGAATACAACCTTGCTATGGAATACAATTTCAAAGCAGCAGCCGAGATTCACGAAATCATGGTTGATGCCCTCAAGCGACGTTACGAGGGAGGTGAGAACTGATGGTCGAACTCGTTCCAACATTGCTTCGCCAAGAACTCGCTCGCCTCGCTGAAGACGATCTACGCCTCGATGGCCGTGGTCGTTGGGAAGGTCGTGAAGTCACCCTCGAAACCGATTGCCTCTACAATGCAGAGGGATCTGCAAAGGTCGTCATGGGCGGCACCATCGTCTACGCTGGTGTCAAATTCGAACTCCGAACCCCATGGCCAGACCGCCCAGCACAAGGCTCCCTCATGTGTGGAGCTGAATTGCGACCTGTCGCTCACCGAAAGTACGAGCCAGGACCACCATCACCCCAATCCATCGAACTCGGCCGTGTGGTTGATCGAGGCATCCGTGAATCAGGTTGCATCGACATGGAAAGTCTCTGCATTGTACCCGGAGAAAAGGTATGGGGCGTCATGATTGACATCCACGTCCTTTCAGACGGTGGAAACATTTTCGATGCATGTGGACTTGCAGCCATCGCTGCTCTTCGCACTGCTGTGGTCCCTGCTCAACGCTTCGACGTTGGCGAAGACTACACGCTCAAGGTCAAGGGAACACCGATCATGGCATCATTCACCCGAGTCGGTGGACGCTATGTCTACGACCCATCTGAGGAAGAAGAATTGGGTGGCGACGAGCGCATCCACATCACTCTGGGTGACGAAGGCCACCTCCACTCCCTGCAAAAGGGATTAAGAGGGGTATTCACGCCCGCAGAATTTGCCGAGATATTCGAAGTGGCGCATCTCCGATGCACCGAACTTCGAGAACTCGTTGCAAACCAGGAGGGGAACTGATTGGCAAAGCGAACACAGAAAGCAGGCGCAACAGCACGATTTGGAGCTCGGTACGGTGTTTCCGTCCGACGAAACGCTGGATCAGCATTGGCCAAGAAAAACGCCAAGTACACATGTCCAGTTTGCCAGTACCGCAAGGTCACACGCAAGTCACGGGGCATTTGGTCCTGTAGCAAGTGCAACCACACCTTCGCAGGTGGCGCTTGGGAACCATTCACCCGGGCCTCTGATGCAAACAACAGAATTCTCCGAAGATCCGTTGACGGCGCAACGACCGCTGACATGGCCTTCATCGCTCAGCAAGCTGCAATGGACTACGAACGTGCATTGGCCGCTGGCGAAATTTCTGAAGAAGAGTGAACCTCTCGGCGTGCGGTGAACACCGTGGTATCGAATTGGAAACTGACCCTCACCGTTGAGTCTTCAACCCCAGGGGAAACCAAAGCCCTTGGTGACGCACTCACAACCGATGAGGCAATCGTTTGGAACACGGAACTGACATCGTTCAGCTTCACTCTTCATGAATCAAAAGCAAAGGATCTACGAGCCATGTGGAACACACGGGTTCGAGGATTGATTGCTGTGGATTCTCTTTTCCAAGCATTGAGGGAATGAAAGACAGGCGAGCATTCATCAACGCCAAGCGATTGAGGTGAAAACATGGACAATATGGAACAACTCCAAGCCGTCGTGAACGAAGTGCAAGCAGCACGTCAACAAGTGGCCAATCTAAGAGCACAAGTCGTAGAATTGGAAACAACTGTTGACTCTGTTCGCAATCAACCAGAAGACCTCGCACTTCACCAACAAATGGGTGGGGTCTTGGTGGAAGTGTCGGATCGTAAGGCTTTGCTCAAGGACCTTGAACAAACCCTGGCCACACTCAATGACCACCTCGCTCGCTTCACCGACCGAGAAGCACAGCTCATGGCAACCTACGAAGAGTTGCAAGCCGTTCTCAAAGGATCTGAGTGAACATGAACCAAGCTGAACAAGCCGACCTCGATGCATTTCATGCATGGTTGTCTGACGCATGTGAACGCGGCCCAGTGCCCGTCCTCACAGGAAAGAATGGAGATATGGACACCGTTGGCTCCGCAATTGCCCTTGCATCCTCACATCCACGGCTTATGGCGTGTGGAATTCATCTGGGTCGAACGGCGAAGCGTGTGGTCGAGGAACTTCAAGCACCGTTTCGAAGAATCGCAGGTGATCGAACTGCATGGCCCCAGTCAATGGGCGGAATCATCATTGTTGATGCCGCAGCGCCAGGCCAAGTGGGTGTGGCGTTACCTGAAGGCGTACCGCTGTGCATTATCGACCACCATGCAACATCTGACTGGGTGCTGGCAGAACACGACATAAGCCTTCAATGGGATGTAAGAGCAACAACCCAAATCGTAGATTCATACCTCCAGAGGTATTCACCAACTACGCGAACAGACGTGGTGCGCAAGATGCTGCTCGCTGGACTGATTACCGACACCGGAAGGTTCCGACACGCCGATGCTGGCGCTTTCCAATCAGCTCACGCACTGCTTGATAATTCAGGCATTGATTACGCTTCATTCCTCCAGTTTATAGAAACCGAAACCACATCGCCAAGTGAGCGAGGCAGCATGCTCAGAGGCCTCTCGAGAGCGAAATCAATCGACTCGGGCAAGTGGAACATTGTTCACACCTATTCAGGCACTCTTGAAGGGCGGCTTGCCAGCATGCTTGTTGGAACAGGTGCAGAAATCGCACTCGTCAGCAGGTTTCGAGATGGGCAAACCCGTCTCACTGCACGAGCACCCCGCTCAAGCACTCAACAAGGCGTTCACCTTGGCAACTTGATGGCTGCAGTGGCTGAGCGTATTGGAGGCGAAGGAGGCGGCCATGATGGCGCCGCTGGATGGTCCGGAAAGGCAGATCGAATCGCTGCTGAATCGGCTTTCATCGCACAAGTGGCCATCGCAACACGTAAGGAGGATCCATCATGAGCGAAATCAACATGCCAACTGCACCAGGGTACTTCATTTCCAAGTGGCGAGAAGAGGGTCCTGTTGACATCGAAACCTTGAGTGATTGGCGCGATGAAATGAATTGGAAAACTTGGCTCCCATTGGCCGAGGCTGCATTGTTCCTCGATGCTGCAGAGTTGTTGGCGGTGATTCAACCAGAACTCAAACCTGCAGAAGAGGCGACGCTCAACTTGGTTCGCCGACGTATGCTTGGCGACAACCGATTGGAAACGGCCATCGAGGAAGCACTGTCAATCTCACGAGCTAAAGAAACTCGAGACCTTGCGCTCGAGGGACGCCTTAGAATGGAGCGTGGCCTGACCCGGTATGAGATGGGTGATAACGAAGGAGCATCAGAAGACCTCACTTGGGCAGAAACACGCCTTAGTTCAGTCGCAAAGGCCAGTCGTGACCATGACCTATCCCTGATTAACAAGGCTGCTTTTCACATGGCGGCTGGTGAGCCACTGATGGCACTTGCCACCTATGCAGAGATTCCTCGCGATGGAGGGCACGCTCACGAAACAGTAGCGATCTCACGCCTTGGTGCAAGTCGCATCCGAGCAGGCCTTGGCCACATCTTTGATGCTGCACGGCATGCTTGGAACGCCCACACGCATGCGATCCTTGCACACCAAACCAACATGGCCGTAGAAGCGGGAGCGTTGTTTTTGGATTTCTCCAGCCAAAGCATTGACGAGGATGCTGAACGAATGCAGGATCAAGTCCTGCAAGCCAAACCCCGCAGTGCAGACGATGAGGAGCCAGTTCTCAAGGTCCATCCAGAAGACATTGCAGGTGTGTTTGAATGGTGCTGTGCACAACTCCCTGAAACAAACGCTGGTGCCGATCGTCCAGACCTACGGGCCATGTTGACACTGGCCCACCGCCTCAATCGAATGGAGCAATTTGAATCACTCCTGAGCGACCCAGATTCCATTGAGGACCCAATGCTTGCTGCTGTGGCTCAGACATGCATTGATGATGAGGTGTTGAGTAAGGCATGGGGCGTACGCCTTGCTACGCTCACCATGTTGTGATTTCCGACCATCGCACCATTGCTCCCAAAGGGATGCCACGATGCTTTTTGCCGTTGAAAATGTTATAACCCGCAACTCGAAACTCACATTGTGACCGAAGGCCTTGACCTCCTCGACGATATTGGATTGGTACTCAGCGTATTCATTCTCCTTTTCATATCATATTTTCATCTTCGCCCAGGCGAAGATAAGCGAACATGGGATCGACGAATGGGCGCCTCATTGGTCATTTGGTTGCTGTTGTACTTCGTGTTGCGGCGCATGCAAACTCTTGTTCCGACAACGGGGATTGACTACCTCACTGCCGACACTGTATTCATATCAATATCTGGATATGCTTCATCGCTCAACTTCTTTTATACACACCTTTTCTTGATGCTATTGGTCCCAATTCCGTTCCTTCGTAAGTCGTGGCAAATTGCCGCTCTTGGGATTTTTGTCTTCATAGCCATTCACATCGATCGGACGGCCGTGGCAGCAGATGCAGACCCATTTTACAATTCAATGCTCACCTATGTCATTATCATGGCCGCTGTTCTTGTTTGTTTCGCTACTGGGATGCGGTTTCTCATCAACCCTCCAGCGATTGACGACAAATCCGTCGAGGCATTGGCCATGCGACGTTCTGGTTTTTTCGCATTAGGAACAATTGCCGTTGTGATGGATAACATGATTTTCCGTGCCATTGGTTTCCTTGCTGGAACAGGGAACGCATGGTGGACCTTCCCCACTGTCAACTACTCTGGTGCCACAGCAGGGTACAATTATGCAATGGTGACGTTGGCCGAAATGACATTTATTCTCGGTGTCTTTTCCTTCGTCATGATTGCATTTGGATTGGGTTCAATCTACCACATCATCCAATCCATCCGAAAGAAACACCCAGTTAGTTTGGCGACAGTTTTCTCTGGGTACTTACTCTTCATTTGGGCGCTTATCATCTTCCGACACTGGGCATGGGTCACAGGGTACGCCACATGGGACATGAGTGAAATGCCAATGGATGCAAACGCAGAAATCATCACGGCGCTTAGCGACGGATTCAGTTTCCATCTCATTTACCCGACCATCGCTTTACTTCACGCCGTTAAATTTGGTTTGATCACCATCGAGTCAGAACGTGACCAAAAGATTCTGAGACTTGTAGCACTTTGTGTCATGGTTGCAATTACCGCCGTGTTTACCACGTTGCTCGAAGTGATTATTCCAATTCCTGATTTGGTCCTCGCTGTTGTCTGTGGGTTGGTGCTCGCCACTGGATGGGAACGACACCTCATTGATGCGTTGGAACCTGACGAAGAAATGAAGACGGTTTCTTGGGCGTGGCCCGGCAATGAAAGGGCTATGACATGGGGCGTCAATCTTATGATTGGTATTCCATTTGTTGTCAAACTCCTTTTGGGGGTGGTGTACTGATGCGGACGGAAAAAGACTTGATGAACCTCAAAAAGGATGAACTTATTGAGATTGCAAAATCGCTTAACATAGACACTTCAGGGACAAAAGCTGAACTCACAACACGCATCCTGGCCTCCGAGGTTCAACCCGCTGGTGAAGCAGGGCAAGATTTCGACGAGGCAACTGAATCCAAGATCGATATAGAATCTTCAGATGCTACAATGAGCGGTGAAGAAGGAATCATAGAGGATGAATCCGAAAATTCTGGGGAAGCTTCGGTGGAATCTTCTGCGGAATCCAGCCAAGACATCATCTTCGACGAACTGCCAAGTCGATGGTTAATCGCAGGGGGATTGCGTCCAGTCCCATATCTATCGACGCTTGCTGTTGTGTTCATCCTCATGTTCACGTATGGATTCAATGATTTCTATTCGGTGCAATACGCTGTCGAGGGGAGTGACAAAGAATACATTGATTGTGCACGAATCACCTATCACTCGCTCGGCGATGGAAACACTACTGACTACGACCCTACGAACCAAGCCAACATCGATTGTGCTGAACTTCTGGGAATCTCTCCTAATTGGTGGCAAGAGGACATGGATGCTTGGTTGCAAAGCATGCTCGATTCAGTCAGCGGAAACGGCAATGAAACTGGATTTATTTGGACTCAGGTCGGCATCGATACAATGGCTTACCTGGGCGCATCAACATTCAATGCAAACATGAGCGTTTACGGCGATCCAATCGCAGGTGACGAGTTTACCGAACAAGATTTGGCGATTTGGAATGGCTACACTGCCACGATGGGTGGTGGCAATGACACCATTGAGGATTTACTCGTTGGCGGTGGAAGTCCTTTCGCAATCTACATGCCAATGGGTATTGTTGATTACAAACCAACTGGGTTCCTTTGGACACAGGCGGGCATTGACACGATGGCTTACCTTGGGGCCTCAACATTCAATACAAACATGAGTGTCTTCGGCGACCCCAGCAATGGTGATGTATTCACTGCCCAGCACCTTGCTGTGTGGAATGGTTTTGCTGCAGCCTTCCCTGGCGGTGGGACAGATACCTACGAGGATTTACTGCCATCAGGCGGAAGCCCATTCGCCATCTACATGCCTCAAGGAATCGTCGAGCATGCACCGACTGGTTACTTCTGGAGCCACCCAGGCGTCCCTACCATGGCCTACCTTGGTTCCTCCACATTTGGCGCGAACATGAGCGTCTTCGCCGACCCTGCACCAGGTGATGTGTTCACCGCTCAACACCTCGCAGTGTGGAACGGATTCACATTACAAATGGGTGGCGGTAACGATACAATTGCCGATCTGCTCCCAGGTGGAGCGAGTCCCTTTGCCATTTACATGCCGAGCGGAATTGTGATCACAGAAGCAGAATGGACAAATCAGACCCCTTCTGTGAGCAATGTTACAGTCGAAGTCAATGGGACGACGAACACAACCATGTTTTCCTGCGGTTACATCTTCAGCGACGCACAAGGTGACTCTGATAATTCGACCATTATCTGGTTCATCAACAACAGTTACGCTGCGAACACATCAACCTACAGTGCAAACCTCACGAATGGCACAACGATCGCTTGCATGGTCACACCATATGACGGTCTTTATTGGGGCGTCAGTATCGAATCCCAGGACCATTTAATCCTCGCGACTGAAGATTGACGCAACCGTTGCGCTCCTTCATGAACGTTGACAATGCCATTCAGACAGGTCTTCGAATTCCTCGACAGTCCACTCCATCAACGGAGGGACTTCGTTCCACCATCGAACTTCAGCGACTTTTGAATCATCAACCACCCATGCATTGGTCGAAGTTTTTTCAACCTCGACATGGGCGACCCACCCCTTAGGATAGTACGTTTTGTTCCACATTTTTATCTCCCCAACAAGGCCGGTTTCTTCCTGTAATTCTCTGAGCATCGCTTCTGTAGGTGACTCCCCTGCTTCCAGATGGCCGCCTGGTATTTCCCACCCACGTGTCGGGTGGTGAACGAACAGAACCTCTGCGCCTTTACCAAGCGGTTGTGGTGCTTGGCCACGAATTGTAACCCATGCCAACACAAATACTGGGTCGATGACAGTCATGATGAAGCCTCGAACGTAGCTTTGGCTTTCTCGACCCACGTTTCCGCCCAAGCCTCACCGTTCGCCACAAGCCGTCGTGCGAGGAAGAACGCCTCGGATGCATCACCGGCTTCCATCAAGACCTCTAAGCGAACAAGATCAGGATCTTTCTGTTGCTCCTCCGGTTCGTTAACAACCGGCTCGGGAAGTGGCGAAGAAACTGAAATTCGTTGAGAAAGTGACTGCATTTGGTTGAGGAACTCCGAGCGCTTCTCCACCGTCGGCCTTGTCCATGGGCTGGCAGATTTGCCATCCATGCCCTCCTTTAATCTGGCCAAGTATTCATCTCGAGGGGTGGTGTGCGGACGGAGTTGTTGAACGTGGTCATAGCACAACCATGCTTCATCTGATTCACTTCGCCGCTCATACAATCGGCCCAACTCCATCCATAATTCATGATTATTCGGACGATGAGCAAGCAAATGCCGTGAGAGTTCGATAAAGGTCTCTTCTCGACCGCTGGCACGGAGTCGCTCTAGCCTCCGACCATAGACAATGTTGGCACGCTGGTCACTGAAATCCAACCTTTTACAGCGTTCAGAAAAATCATTCACTGCTTCATCGGTGCTCTCCATTGATTCCAACAAGGCCCACCACACATCGGGTTCCAGCGGATCTTTGAGAAAAGCAGCCTCGAGCAATTCAACGCCCACCATGAGAAAATCAATGCCCTTGAGTTGGTCCACTTGGTCTGCGTCCCGTCCAAGAACCACAAACAAGTCTTCGAGCAGCGCAGCGAGACCATCACTGTCACCAAGAATCAATTTCAGATCTGCAAGGCACCGCCAATTTTGTTCATCTGTAAAATCGTGCAAGAGTGCTTGACGTGCGTTTTGCTCTGCCCACGCCATGTTCTCACTGAACCGGAGTTCATCTTTTGCCGCAAGACGTGCAAACTTCTGCGCTTGCGACCTGTAACGATTGCCAAGGTTCCTTCGAGGGTGTTGGAGCAACGATGCATTGTCCCCCGACATAGCCTGAACTGGAGAGGTTCACCTAACAAACCTGCGGGTGGTTCGCATCACTGAACGGATTTGAATCCCTCATGGTCGACGCCCCATGGTAGTGTTGCATCAAATCCAACCTTTGCAGTCAAACCGTCGTTGTCACGTGATGGGTCGAGTGAACTCCCTTTTTGATGCGAGAGAATGATGGTGTCGACATCTGGTTGCCAACGGGTAACCTTTGCCCATTCGACACGGACTGGATCGGTGATGTCAATGTCCTCGTCAACAATTGTGACCATCTTCATGCTTCGGTGGCCTGCAAGTGCTGCCATGATGGCGTTCTTTGGATCGTCTTCCTTGGTTCGACGAATCTTGACAACAGCTGCGAGCCATCCACAGCCACCTTCAGTCATGTGAACATCAAGGCATTCACAAACTTCGTTGATCGCTGATTTGATGGTTGGGGCACGTGGTAAGCCCATCAATGTCTTGTGCTCTGCTTCACCCGGAATAAGAGCGTGGAAAATTGGGTTGTCTCGGTGAATCACGCCTTCAATTTCGATCACAGGCTCCTGACGGACATCATCGACGGTGCCGGTAATATCGACATAGGGGCCCTCATCGTCGTCCTCTCCGGTGATTCGCCCGTAAAGGACGTACTCTGCATCTGCGGGAGCCAAGATACCGTTTGGCATTCGTGTCAAGCGAAGTGGCTTGCCGTAGAGTTTCTCGTGAAGGGCGGCTGCGATGGTTAACTCGTCGATGTTGTCATCAAACGACATAGCCGCTGCAAGAAGAACCACCGGGTCAGGTGCGTTGACAACAGCGATGTTCACTTCGCCACCAGTCTTCCTCGCATTCATGGTCATGGTGCGTAGGTGACGTGGAACCAACCGAACCACGAGATGATTTTCGTCGCGGACAAATTGTCGATGGAAGGACATGTTGCGGATGCCGTTGTCTTCTGCGATGATCACGCTGGCAGAAGAATATCGCCCACGGTCTTGTGGCCAGTGGTGGGGAATTGGCAAATCCATGATGTTCACCTTTTCCTGGATATTGTCAAAGCATTCAGCTTCCGAAGCGTCCACAATCACAGGTTCACTCGGGTTGGCCATCGCCCAGCCGAGGGTATCGATGTACTCTTCTGGCGTGATCCCAATTGCTTGACACAGCCGGTCGCGTGTGAGGATGTTCACCGCTGCTCGGTGGCCGGGCGTTTCGATGAGGTTGTCAAACACCGTAAGTGCATGATTCGATGCTCTGGAATGTTCCCAAAGTCCGTGAATGATGCTCACCGGTTCGCTTTCAATTTGAGCCGCTGCCAGGTGGTCTCGAAACGCCATGGTGCGGCCACCGGCAACCCCCGCTTGAACTTTCGTTCAGAAAACACCGCCGGCTGGCATGGTTTCGAACCTTTGATTTTGAGTCGTTTTCCGATGATTTCAAACCACATCCCGCATTCGGAGATGGAACGGCCTCACTCGCTTCTATGGTTGTTGTTAAATAGGGGCTTCAAGTCGGCGAAATGCTTCAATGCAGTGATTATCATGGGTAGAGGACTCTTCGCTGGTGCTAAAATGGCAAAAGACCGCCAAAAGTTTCGATGGTCGGACCGTCGATACAAGAAGCGAATGCTCAAGTCGCGAGCAAAGCACGACCCCCTTGCTGGGTCCACTCAAGCAAAGGGTATCGTTATCGAAAAAGTCGGTATCGAAGCAAAGCAACCTAACTCCGGAATCCGCAAGGCGGTCAAGATTTCATTGATCAAGAACGGAAACAAACTCACAGCATTCGCTCCTGGCGATGGTGCAATCAACTTCATCGACGAACACGATGAAGTGATGGTCGAAGGTATCGGTGGACGCATGGGTCGTTCGTACGGTGACATTCCTGGTGTCCGTTACAAGGTCATCCAAGTCAACGGTGTCTCACTCGATGAGATGGTCCGTGGCCGAAAGGAGAAGCCTGTCCGCTGAGGTGTGCATCATGTCCGAATCCGAAACAGTTACAGAAACCGTCGAAGAAGTCGAAGAAGTTCGACCGATTGCAGGAATTGGAACACTCGTCTTTGGCAAGTGGGACGCATCCGGCATCACATGCAAGGATCCTGGACTTGCACCTTACATCAACCTCACAACCGTGGGTGTTCCCCACACAGGTGGACGCCACGCAAACGCTTGGTTCGGCAAGGCAAAGTTGTCCGTCGTTGAGCGTTACATCAACAAGCTCATGCGAACCGGTCCTTACACTGGAAAGAAGCAAGGCGCAATGAAGGCATTCGAGACATCACTCGACACCATCGCTGCAAAGTCTGGCGGCAACCCATTGCAAACCTTCGTCGACGCATTGTGCAACGCTGCACCAATGGAAGAGATCACTCGAATCAAATTCGGTGCAGTTTCACAGCCCAAGGCCGTTGACTCCTCACCATCCCGCCGTCTTGACGTTGCGCTTCGCAACCTCGCAAAGGGCGCTCAACAGGGCACCCACAAGTCAAAGCGCACCCTCACCAACTGCATCACCAACGAGTTGACCAAGGCTGCTGCAGGCGACGTGACCTCCTTTGCTGTTGGCAAGAAGGAAGAGTTGGAGCGCATCGCTGCATCCGCTCGATGAAGAAAACTACGCCATAAATCCGTCGAGGTGATCCCTCGGCAACGACACTGTGAGTGCAAACTCTGTCGCTTCACAGTGTGGCTTTCTTTGGGTTCCGTGCGAGTCACTTAAGAACCCCTTTCAGGTGGGCAAGTTTGACGAGAAGTCACTGGTGATTTCATGGGACGAAAGGAAGACAACATCAAGAAGGCCACAGAGGTCATGCATATTTTGCCGCAAATCCGAAACTTGTGCATCGCAGCACACATTGATCACGGAAAAACTACACTTTCCGACAACCTCATCGCAGGTGCTGGAATGATGTCCAGCGACCTTGCTGGTTCAGCCCGCGTTCTCGATTTCGATGAACAAGAATCTGCTCGTGGTATCACAATCAACGCTGCATCCGCTTCAATGGTCCACGCAGTTGAAGGTACAGACTACCTCATCAACCTCATCGACACACCAGGTCACGTTGACTTCGGTGGCGACGTGACCCGTGCAATGCGTGCAGTTGACGGATGTTTCATCCTCGCTTGCGCTGTCGAGGGTCCAATGCCTCAAACTGAAACAGTCGTTCGCCAAGCCCTCAAGGAAAAGGTGAAGCCGGTTCTGTTCATCAACAAGGTCGATCGGTTGATCAATGAATTGCAAGTGACTCCAGAAGACATGATGGCTCGATTCACTGAGACCATCAAGAAGGTCAACAAGCTCATCAAGCAATTCGCTCCTGAAGAATTCAAGAAGGCCTGGCAAGTTTCAGTTGCTGACGGAACTGTTGCATTCGGTTCGGCTTACCACAACTGGGGAATCACCGTCCCTTACATGGCCAAGTCCAACATTTCATTCAAGCAAATTTTCGAATACTGTAACAATGAAGACCAAAAGACCCTCGCTGAGAAAGCACCGGTCCACGAAGTTCTTCTTGACATGGCAGTTACCAAGTTGCCAGGACCTGTCGAAGCACAGCCATACCGTGTCCCTAACATTTGGACCGGTGACCTTGAGTCCGAAATTGGAAAGTCGATGCTTTCTTGCGATCCAGAGGCTGAGTTGGCCATGATGATTACAAAGATCTGGATGGACCCTCACGCTGGTGAAGTGGCTGTTGGCCGAATTTACTCCGGTGCAATCGCAATGGGTGAATCAGTGTACGCTATTGGTGCAGCAAAGCCAGAACGTGTTCAACAAGTGAGCATGATGGTTGGCGGTGACCGAATTCCAGTTCCAAAAGTCGTTGCAGGTAACATCGCAGCGCTCACCGGTATCCGATCAGCGGCCGCTGGTGTGACCCTCTCCCACGACAAGGACTTCACTCCATTCGAAGCAATTCGACACTACTCAGATCCAGTGGTGACCGTTGCTGTCGAGCCAAAGAGCATGAAGGACCTTCCAAAGTTTATCGACGCATTGCGCTCCCTCGCTAAAGCTGACGCTTCCTTGCAAGTGACAACAAATGCAGAAACCGGAGAAGCATTGCTCGCTGGTATGGGTGAACTTCATTTGGAAATCACCGTTTACCGAATTGAAGAAGAGCAGAACATCAAGGTCAAGGTCAGTCCACCTATTGTCGTCTACCGTGAAGGTATCGAAGGCAACAACCGTGGCAGTGCATTCGAGGGCAAGTCCCCGAACCGACACAACCGTTTCTTCTTTGAAATTGAACCACTCAGCGAGGAAGTTGTTGCTGCACTCCGCAATGGCGACCTTGGAGATGGCCCGGTCCGCTCCAGTGACGCAAAGGAAACTGGAAACAAATTCGGTGAACTTGGAATGAACAAGGACTTGATGCGAAAGATCTACGCCATCAAGGGAACCAACGTTCTTGTCAATGACACCAAGGGTATTCAAGGACTCCACGAAACTCGTGAACTCATCATTGAAGCTTTCAACGCTGTTTGTGTGAAAGGCCCAATCGCTGACGAACCGGTTCAAGGTATGTTCATCCGACTTGTTGACGCAAAGTTGCACGAAGACGCCATCCACCGTGGCCCTGCTCAAACCATCCCAGCAGTTCGAAACGGAATCAAGGGCGCTATGCTCCGAGCACGCACCGTTCTTCTCGAACCAATGCAGAAGGCATTCGTGTCCGTCCCTAACAACTGGTTGGGTCAAGTGACCCGTGAAGTGACCAACCGCCGTGGTATTATCGAAGATATGCCATCAGAAGGCGAAGTCACGACCGTTGTTGGTGTTTTACCAATCGCAGAAACATTCGGTTTCTCCAACGATATCCGTGCAGCATCGCAAGGGCGAGCTGTTTGGAACACCGAGAACCTCGGATTCCAACAACTCCCACCTCAGTTGTTTGACAAGGTCGTCGCAGAGATCCGAACTCGAAAGGGTCTGAAGCCAGAACCTTACCCGGAATCGTACTACTCAGAGTGAGCAAGATGACCGGCTCGGTTGAGGGCCTGTTTGTCTCACCTCAAGGTGGTGTGCCCAAAGGCATGGTTGAGTCACTGCAAATAACAACCAACGGTTGTATTGGCGATCGTCAAAACGATTTGAAGCACCACGGTGGCCCAACCCGAGCCGTCTGCCTCATGTCAACTGATGTGATGGAACGCTTGCAAGCCGAAGGCCATCCAATCGCTGGAGGAACAACTGGTGAGAACCTCTTGATTCGTGGCATCGTCTGGAACGAACTCGACATTGGTACAATCCTTGTGACCGAGCATGTCAAACTGCGAATCACAGGTGATGCACCACCATGTAAGACAATCAAAGCATCGTTTGTTCAGGAGAACTTCATGGCCCTCTCACACAAGAAAACGCCTCAACAAACACGCTGGTATGCTGAAGTGTTGCAAGAAGGCATGATGCACCGTGGTGAATCAATCAAAATAGATTCGCTCAGCTGATCCGCTGCAATTGGAAGTCTGTGAGTTCCCGGAGAGCTCGTAGTGCAGGTCCATCAGACAGTTGGTTCAAGCATTCGTGAGCCTTTGAGTGGTAGGCCTCTGCACGTTCACGTGCGTATTGGATTGAACCAAGGTCACCAAGTGCCTTCAATCCGGCATCAATTTCTTCTTGAGATGCAGCATCTCCTTTTCCAAGAACGCTGAGAAGTGTATCCTTCGTTTCGCTTTCAGGTTGGCGAAGGGCATGAATCACCATCAAGGTCCTCTTTCCTTGAGCAATGTCAGAGCCACATGGCTTTCCAAGTGTTTCTGAATCCGAAAGGGCATCGATCAAGTCATCCATCAATTGGAAGCACAAGCCGACTGCGAGACCCCAATCATGCATGCATTGCACCGTTTCTTCATCTGCTCCAGAGAGGTAGGCACCAATCTCTGCACAAGTGAGGAACATCACAGCGGTCTTACCGGTGATCATTTCGATGTACTGGTCTTCTGAAACGCTGCCCATGGTTTCGAAATCAATGTCAAGTTGCTGCCCTTCAGAGACCCTGCGAACCATCCGACCAATGCGCTTGACCAAGAATGGAAGCATGGCGTGTTCAATGCCTTCTGCAACGGCCATTGCTTCGAACGCAATGGCGAGCATTGCATCACCTGCATTGATTGCAGTTGGCAAGTCATATTCGATGTGAACAGCATTTCGACCACGTCGAATGTCATCATCGTCCATGATGTCGTCGTGAACCAACGTGAAATTGTGAATGGTTTCAATTGCTGCCCCAACATCAAGCAAACCTGCATGTGTGTCGCCAACAGCCTTTGCAACCATCCATGGTATGCATGCGCGAAGTCGCTTGCCACCGCCCTCAACCAAGTGCATCATTGCACCAGAGAGGCGAGGGTGGGAGGTATGGGTGAGGGCTCGTTCAATTCTTGCCTCGACGAGTGGTTTGACTTCGGCAAGGGAAGTCATCAGGTCAGCACCTTGCGCATCGGGCAACAGGTGACTCACATCACCCATATCGTGGATTTTTCCGTCGACCAATTCAGCAAGGGCATCTGCATCCCCAACAGCGTCCCACCATGTTTCATCCATGACCCGTGCAGCGATGCAACGGAACCACGGTGCGATGACGCCCTCAGTCTGTTCTTCATCGATGAGCAGAGCTTCGAGTTCTTCTTCGGAGACCCACTTGATCTCAGAAATCTCATTGGGGTTGGGGTCAAGATCGACATCGGCCTGAATGACGAGAATGTGGTCGATTTCTCGTTCGGTCCATGTTTCATTCATTCGAGAACTGTACCTCATCTTGGTGATGAAGTGAAATGAGTCAAGAGGAACCTGTCCTGGAGCAATCCCCAATTCTTGCTCCAACTTGCGCACTGCGGCACGCTTGGAACCGATGGCATCTGCCTCTTCCATTTCCTCGTCACAGTGGAGAGGGTGGGAGCAGCAAGAGTTTGCCCATACACCGGGGAAGGTGACTTTATCGGAGGCTCGGCGTTGAAGCAAAAGGCGCTTTTGATTGTCAAAAAGCAGGACGCTGAAGGCACGATGGTAGGCACCAGTGCCCCGGTGAGCAGCAATCTTTGAACCTGGGCCAATGACTTGGTCCCATTCATCTGTGAGAATAATGGCCTCTGCCATAAGGGCTGACTGAGTGGAGTCAGCACCCAATGATGACAATAACTTCTGCTCATCATCAGCCAGTTCAATGGTCGGGACATCAGAAATTCCGTAACCTGCCATAGCAATCCCTAATCCAATCGATGCGCGGTCGCTACATGAAGAGTTCTCTCAATTTCCATCATCCTGACGGAATGGGTTGCTCAACTGACCACGCGTGTTCCACGCACTTCCCGGCCCATGCAGGCATCAAAAACACGATCGGCATGACCGCCATTGACCATGAGAACTTCAACACCTTTTGCAGCAGCCTGAGCCCCACGTGCAGCTTTGAGGCCAATGCCCCCCGTGACATCGATTTCACTTTGATGGGTGCCTTCAAAGGCGATTGATGGCGACCATTCTTCGATCAAATCGTCTTCTGTAGCACGCTCAGGTGGGCAACGAAGCAAACCATCAACGCCGCCGATGGCAAAGACCAAACGTTCCACATACGGCACCTCTGTCGCTAAGCGGTACACCAAGTCATCGCCTGAGAGAATACCAAATTCCGCATCGCCGGCAACAGGCACCACATCACCAAACGTGACAGCCACCGTTCCTGCCCTCACATTGAACCGAGCAAGATCCCCTTCAAATTCAGCACCAACGCCTTCAGCCCAATGATGTGGAGGGTGAATCACCGTTGGGACGCCTTGTTGTTGAAGTGCGCTACATACATGGTCATTGAGCGCCAACATTTCTTCTCGCACACATGCGACTGCATCGGCTTGAGATTGGCACTGATCGTCCGGAGTGAAATCCGCATCGACGCGACCTTCATTGAGCCGCCAATGCTTGGCACGGAGGTGGCCATATGAACCAGCGCCATGGACGAGAATTACATCCAAGTCGTTGTCCAAACAGCGACGGACTGAAGTTGCCAAGGCCTCAATCACATCCAGTTTTGGTGTGCAAAGCGTTGTCTTATCCGTGATTAGGCCACCGCCCCATTTGATGACCACACGCTCACGCATGGCCTTTCCAAAAGGATGCGGCACATGAGGTTGCCTCAATGGAATCGAGAGCAAGGACTGCACCAAGCATTGATGAGGCAGGGCCAAAAGCAATGGACATGGCAGAAGGACCAACCCTTAGTGATTTCATGCGACACTTGCAAGCAGTGCTCGAGGAATCAACCGATATTCCAGATGCGAAGGAACAACAACACCGCCAATGGCAAATTGAAGCAGCCATACAGGAAGCCATCATCTTTGGCAACCGTTACCGCGAACTCCAAGAGCACGGTCTGGACCCGTTGCGATTGGTCAAACCAAAGTTGAATGATCCAGTTGCGCCACCCGTCAACAAAATCGAGGCACTGAAAACAGGCAGCATGCAGTGTGCAGGTTGTGGGTCACACCTTGAGGCGGACTTGAGTTTCTGCCCAGCATGTGGACAAGAAAAGTGAAGTTCACTCTTCTTCTTGTTCTTCAAGTTCCCATTGGGCAATCATCTCGAGCACCATTGGGTCGTCTTCTTCGATTTGGTAGAGGTATTCACCTGGCATCTCATCGACGAGGTAAACGGTTGTACCAGCACGGTAGATCACATGACCGTCAGCGATGGCACGAACTGTGTCAACCTCAAGAATGGCGGGTCGGTTAATGCGGACGTGCCCTGCTTCCATGGCGTTGCTGATGGATTTTGACAAGTGAACGTGCTTTCGGTCGCCTGCGGTAATACCGAGTTCCTTGATGGTTGGAACTTGCTCGACTTCACATGGCCAGTAGAGAGCTTCTGGGATGTTGTCAGTTGGTAGATCGAGTTCCAATTCAATCGAGTGCCCGTAGGTTGCGCGAAGCATGTCACCCTCAACTTGGTAGCGACCTTTGTCGTCAGCGCTAGCGATTGCAGCGAAGTGCCATCCACGAAGCCAATGGTAATGGCGGCGTTGCTTGGCGATGTTTTCAGAGAGTTCACGTGAGTTGACCCATCCGTTGATGTCCATTTCCACATTGAATTTTTCAGGAGCGTGTCGGAGAACCAAAGCAAGCATTCGTCCAAGCGAGTTGGATTCACGGTCACTCATGATGAATTTTCCTTCTTCGTTGCAAGTTGGGCAGTTGGCGCCTTTGAAGTGGCCGTGGCTTCTGCACTGTCGTAGCATGTTTGATGGGCGGTTGTGGCCTGTTCTTAGTACCTGCGCTGGAATCAGATTGTTTCATGATGCAATTTCAAGGACCGACTCAATCAAATGCTGACGGCTGTTGGGAGGTTCATGGTCGATGTCGCCGTCATTGGTGCGGGTCAAACGAAGTACGGAAACCACCCTTCAGGATTGAAAGGGATGTGGGCAGAAGCTGCCGAGCGTGCTTTTGCAAGCGTTGACCAGAATTTCGAGCCACGGTGTGTCGATGAAGCCTTCATTGGTAGCGTCGCATTCGGCGGTGGCCAACTTGGAAATACAGCAGCGCTGTTGACTGAACACTCAGGGCTTGAAGGCATTCCAGTGCGCCGGGTTGAGAACGCTTGCGCTTCATCTGGATTTGCCCTACGTGATGCTTGGATGGCCATCAAAAGCGGCCAGGCCGACGTCGTGGTTGCTGGTGGCATCGAGAAAATGAATGACCTTTCACCAGAACGTCGACGGTTCTGGCTTGGCGTTTCTGGCGATACTGAATGGGAACGATTGGCCGGTCTGACATTCCCTGGAACCTACGCCCTCATGGCACGTCGCCACTTCCACGAATACGATTCAACACACGATGACCTTGTCAACATCAGCGTCAAAAATCACCTTCACGGGTTTGAAAACGAAATGGCGCACATCCGTAAGGAGGTCTCCTTCGAAAAGGCCCAAAGTGGATTCATGGTTGCCGACCCGTTAACTTTGTACGATTGCTGTCCAACTTCTGACGGAGCCTCTGCGGTGATCTTGGCCGCCGATCATGTTGTTCGTCAATTTACAGATGACCCCGTCTGGTTGCGCTCCTCAGGTGCGGGCTCGGACTTCCTCGCCCTCCACGATCGGCCAAGCATCACTCAGGTTCGTGCCACACAGCAAGCCTCGAACGCAGCTTACAAAGCCGCTGGCATCACTGCTGCGGACGTCGATTTAGCAGAAGTGCATGATTGCTTTACCATTGCTGAACTTATGGCCACTGAAGATCTTGGTTTTGCTGACCGAGGCGAAGGCGGGGTGTTCGCACGTGAACAACGTGGCGTGAGGAATCAAGGCGACGTCTGTATTAACCCAAGCGGCGGCCTCAAATCCAAAGGCCACCCACTCGGTGCAACTGGCACAGGGCAAGCAGTGGAGGTGTTCAAGCAACTTCGAGGCAGCGTGGAAGACGCACGACAAATAAGGGACGCTGAAATTGGCATCACTCACAATGTCGGCGGTTCCGGTGCGACCTGTGCTGTGCACGTCTTTGGGAGGGACAGAGCATGAACGAGGTTGTCGATTGGCAAGGCTACTTAGCCATGTTTGACCAAGAGGCCCTCATGATTCAGTCACCCTTCACTCATGACGGAGTAATTGTCTTTGGCGCAGACTCAGACTACACAACGATGGCCATTGCTGGCCTTCACCTATTGTCGAGCAGGGGTACAGAAATTGCCACCATGCGAAGCCTTCCATTGGTGAATCCGTCCGCCGTAAAGAGCGCAACTGGAACCACAGTCGTGTGTGATGATGAAAACACTGAGGCATGTGAATGGAACCTCTTGGTAGGTGAAGAAGCAACACTCGTGTTCACCAATAATTTGGAACGAAACTTAGGTTTTCACGGCCCTGCTGAACTTGAATCACTCGATCCATCCTTTTACGCCGACATCAAAACTGCTTGGGAGCAGGAATTGAAACCAGCCCATGTATCACAAGGCGCTTATGTTTCTGAAGCAGCCTACATGGAGGGAGCAGCGGCACGTCTTGCCTTCATGGCTCAATCAACGAATGCCAACCTCATCTGGCCACCTCGACAACTCGATGCAGATGGTCAGCGACTCGAATCACCAAGCCAACCACTCATGACCTCTGCCATCGTCGAATCTTGGACCAAACTCAGTGCAGCAGGTGCACCATCAGAATTTGCGCTTAGAGCGCCTGTTCTCGGGGGCATCCAAACCGTCTTTGTTCGCTTTGAACAAGGACCATGCGGCGTGTTTCTGGTTGCTGATGACGAACAATACGAACCTGCAATCGGTGACGAGGTTACGTTCGTCGTTCGCCGAATTTACGCTCAAGAAGGTCTGATTCGCTATGGAATGAAAGCCGTTCCAAAGTTGAATTAATTTTGTTCTCACCATTTAATTCGCCCAAAGAATTGATAGAAAGCCAATCGCCTCGCCCGTCTATGGCAGGCTTTGGGAACATACGGAAAGGTCGTCGCGATGCTGTCGAGAACCTCGAGTACACCGAAGGCGGCGATTGCCCACGATGTGGCGGTGAAGCCCAATCCTCAACGATGAAGGGGTACCTCATGTGCGTTGGATGCAACCACGAATGGGCCGACCCGGACTATGTTGAAGAATCCGAAAGGATGCCACCGCCAACCTATCGCCAAGACGCAGAAATGATTGAGGAATTCAAGAAGGACATCGCATCAGGGAGTCTTGCTGGTGTGCTTGGTGTCGATTCCAACCTATCTGAAGAGCAAGAAGCATCACTTGGCCGCTTGGAAGACAAATGGATGTCTGGGATGCAAGGGCACTTCAACACAGCAACAGAAGATCGAAAACCTCTGATGATTAGTTTTGATGATGATGACAACATTGTTTCCACTGAAGTGGCCGCCCTCACCATTGTTGCGAATGAGTTTGATGGAGGCGAGGAAATCCGTCTCGAGTATCCGGGCAAAGGAACTGAATTTTACGAATTCAACGTTGCCGACCCAAACGGATGGCGTAAAGGACGAAACGCAGCAGACACCGCACGTTCAATCGCTAATGTCATCAACACCAATTCCAACCTTGTCTATGCTACCCTTGAAGGAGTCCGTATTTCACTCGAATTACGCGATGAGAAACTCAAGGCAGCATCCTTGGTTCTGTTCGTAGACGACCCAGGCGGCACTGACATCGTCGCTGAGAAGAACGGCGTAGTGCTCGATGCAAGGGATGTTCGAGACTTCGAAGACTATCGAAGCGTTGTTGAACTTGTCCTCGAAGACGGAATCATTTCACCAAGCGAAGATCAATTGTTGTGGTCCATGCGCCAGCAACTTGGTATCGACGATGTGTATCACATCCAGATGGTCATGGAAATTTGTGGCGATAAAGCACTCAAGGAATGCACTGGGTGTGGAAACATGGCACCGTTGTACCCCGAATATGCAGCTTGGTATTGTCAATCTTGCGAAGCTTGGTGCTGAATTTACCCCTCACCAATGAGTGGCCCTGGTTGCGAGACGTGATCACCGGACCGCTGGAAAAAAATACCTTCAAACCTCCTAAAACGCCTACGAAGACCGCTCAACAGCGAGGTATTCTTCATAAGGTAGGTCGCGATGGGAAGGGCATGGCAGAACAAGTACTGTACATTGGAATCGACTTGGGAACTTTCCGCTCTGTGATGGTTTCCTCAGACAGTCACGAAGAAGAAGAATTGACTGTAATCGGAACCCCTAAGGATCCAATTGCACGAAATTTCCTAAAGCGGGACGTTCTTTTCGGTGAAGAAGCGCTCAAAAACAGACTCGCACTCAACCTTTTCCGACCATTGGAACTCGGTGTGATCAAGGACACCCAAGAAGACCGGGAATTCATTGCCCACTTCATTACCCACCTCATCGGTCTATCCGACCCTGAAGAATACGACCGAGTGGTCGCCGTCATCGGTGCACCTGCAGAAGCATCCTACGTGGACAAGACCGCAATCTTCGACGCAGCTGCTGGCTCCGTCAACGCTGCAATGATTATCTCTGAACCGTTCGCCGTCGCTTACGCTCTTGACATGATTGAACACACCCTTGTCATCGACATCGGTGCAGGAACAGCTGATCTTTGCCGTGTCTATGGAACAATCCCCGGACCTGACGACCAAATGCACACTGGCCACGCTGGTGACTTCATTGACCGAGAAATGATCAAGAACATTCAATCCAAGTTCAACGGTGCTCAAATCACCAAGGACATGGCTCGCCGTTGGAAGGAACAGTACTCCTTCGTTGGTACGCACACCCCTGAGAACCCAATCATGGTTGATTTCTCCATCGATGGAAAGGCCATGAACCTCGACATCACAGACTGCATCCAAGCAGCATGCGAAGCAATCGTCGACCCAATCGTCGAGAATGTGAAGCAGCTCATCTCCGGATCAAATCCTGAATACCACGACGAGTTCCGACGAAACATGGTCCTCGCTGGCGGTGGCTCAGGAATCAAGGGCCTCGGCGCAATGATTGAACGACGCTTGTCCGACATGGGCGATGTCAACGTTCACGTTGTCGACGATCCAGTTCGACTCGGTGCAATGGGTGGCCTTCGATTGGCTATGGAAGTCCCTGAAGAAATGTGGTCTTCCCTAACCCTTGCGACTCGCTGAGACGCAGAACCCGATCCGATGGGAAATAAGAGAGGGATGATGATGGGCGAAGAACGTACGTTACGTAAACTCAAGAAGTTGACAGGAAGGCTCAGCACACGCATGGAAGAAATGCGTGACTTGATGGACGATATGGAAATCGAATTCGAAATGATGCAGAAGCAAATTGATCGTCTTGAAAAGAGATCAGGCGGCGTTCCTGCACCAACCAAGGATAAGAAGGCAAAAGTTGAGGTCTCAGAGGACATCATCGATGATGATGATGAAGATGACATCGACATGGAGAACACGACCACCGTGTTTGTCAAGCCCAAATTCTGACCGAGTGAGTTGTCTCAATCATTCTTGCTCATACTTCGAGCTGAGCTCATCGCTCACGAGTTGATTTTGACAATGTGGGCAGCGGTCACTCGAATGAAGCATTGCCGGACGAATGGCAAGCACAGCAAGGCAGGTTGGACACGCTGCATACATTTCGCCAGACTCAAGCGGGAGATCTGGAATTATTTCCGTCGTTTCATGGTATGCATGCCTGTAGCCTGAATGGAAGTGAGTGAGCACCCTCCGAACCGAGCCAAAGCAAGCCCAAATCATCAAAAACGCAAACAAGTAGTTACCAATGTAAAGCATGCTTACAGCCTCAAAAAAGAAAAACAAGGATGCAAATCCGATAATGAGAGGAGCAATCCAATATGCCAGTTTGGATTTCCTACGGTAAGCAAGCCAGTTCATCGTAAGAAGTCCTGCACCCACACCGGTCGCAATTTGCACCATCGAAGGAGCGAGCATGTTGGTGAGGGCATAGGTGACAAAGAGGAGAATCAAACTGTCAATGAAAAGTATGAGTGTGGTTCCACGATGCGCTGGAGCATATGGATTGGATGCACCTAGGAAACTTTGTGGCCGCATACCAGCAACCACCAGTTCGTCCCCACGGTTGCCCGCCATAGATTGACCACAGACCTGCCCGCCTTGAGGCTATGCTTTTCCACATACAATGAGATAGGCATCCGCCGAAGCAATCATGTCCGTGTGCCCGATGGCAGAACCATGGCGGTTCGTGATACTGACGTCGAAATGCAAGGCAGCGCCCTTGCTGGTCGGCGAATTGTGTTAGGCGTAACCGGTGGGATCGCAGCCGTCGACACAGTGCGTCTTGCAAGAGAACTCCGCCGGCAAGGTGCAGACATCACCGTCATCATGACGGCTGCTGCCCAACGCATCATCACCCCTCTGGCCGTCCGTTGGGCGACACAAGGAGAGGTCATCACAGATTGGGATGGCGACATGGAGGCACTCAACACCGCAGATGCTGTCCTCGTTGTACCAACCACCAGGGACACCCTTGCATCCTACCTTCACGGCTTACAAAACGGCCCGCTCTTGATGGCCTTGAGCGTCGCAAGAAGTCGAGGCACACCCGTGATGATGGTACCGAGCATGCACATTGACTTAGCCAATGATCCTGTAACAGGTGAACTCGTCGATCGGGCACGTGCTCATGGAATTCGTGTCTTGTGGGGTGAAGAAGCAGAAGGAAAGCGAAAAACCCCCGCCCATGAGACAATTGTGGCCACTTTTTGCCACCTCCTCAACGCAGCGAAACCAAACCGCAAGTCAATTGTGATCACACTCGGAGCAACCCGCTCTGCCATCGACGATGTTCGGTTTGTTCAAAATTACAGCAGTGGAACAACAGGGTTTGCAGTTGCTAACGACCTTTATCGACATGGCCATGACGTAACCTGCGTCGCTGGAATCACAACTGCAGAACAACCCGAGTGGCTCCCGCTTGTGATTCGTGCACCTGAACCACAAGCAATGCTTGCTGAACTCAAAGCGCTCTCGAACGACACCATCGATGCTTGGATTCATGCTGCAGCCGTACTCGATTATGTGGTTGCAGCGCCAGCAAAGGGAAAAATTGCGAGTCAACAGGGCGGTCTTGATGTCAACTTGGCAGAGAGTGAAAAGCACATCATGGCCCTCAAAGAAACCTGTGCAAATGCGGTCCGCATCGGGTTCAAACTGGAATCCGGAATCAAGCAAAAAGATCTCATCTACCGTGCCACCGCTCAAATCGAAAAAGCTGGTATGACAGCGGTGATTGCAAACCGGCTCGAGGACCTTGAGGATTCAACAAAGCCAAGAGGTTACCTTGTTGATGCTTATGGGAGCCACTTCATTCTCGAAGATGAATCAAAAATGTGTGAAGCGATTCGTACCTTCATAGAACGCTGAGGTAACCTGAATGCGTCGATTTGCAATCATCGGGCATCGTGCGATGTCCCAGGGAAAACTCCCACTCAACGACATGGCAGGAGGTGCTGGTCGAATGGATGTCTTGGTTCGTGCCTTGATGGCAGGCCTGCTCACGAGTCATGGGCTCCGTCACGATACAGAAGTGGTCCTCCATATGATGGGTGGCCCAGGGCCCAGCCGGAGGATCAAATTCGTTGGTTCAGAACTCAAAGGAGTGCATGCGGAAGAACGCGCAGTGGCCGGCCACATTGCAAAGGTGCTCAAAGAGCCAACTCCTGCCCGTGGCCATTGGATCGAACGCTCCTCTGGAATCTATGATTCTGGTGGAGACATTAGCCATACGCTCGCTGATTGGCATGATTCGACACTCATCGCACTCGATGCAGACTCACCCAGACTTTGGGCGGAAAAAAGCACGTTGCCACAATCAAGCACACCTCACTCACACGCCGACGGGGAGCGAGGGGCGTTCCAAATTCATGGACTTGATGTGGCTTTTGTGTTGAGCGATGACAAACCTCTCGCTGATGAGATCAAGGGTGCTTTACTAAATCGATCGGTTGGCGATGTCTGGCTGCAAGGTCATATGGCTGTTGGCGTATGCCATTTCCTTTTGGATGAAGGCATCGACATGAGGCTCGATTAACCTCGAAGCCATGCCGGGTATCCACCTTCGGATGCTTCGAGCACCCATTTGAGGAGACCATCATCCAATGCAAGCGGGTGGGTTTGAGGCCACACTGGAAGGCAACTCACGCTTGCGTGGCCTGCATCAACTGCGTCACAGTCACTTTGGTGAACTGGTGTGTGATCGATGGTGGCGCCACCGATGGTGAACAAAGCAGTTTCATCTTCCTCTACGGAACCAAAACTCACCGCATTTCGATACCATCGCATCCCAAGACGCGTGGTGTTGACAGAGCCATCCCATACTGGTGGAACATTGAGGTTGAGCATCAATTCACCGTGCTGGAAAGCAGTGCGCAGGGCACCTTCGGGATCATCTGCCCATGCCGGAGTTGATGGGAAATCGGGCCAACGTGTCAGATGGCTTGCTGAAACATCGATGTGAGGTCTCCGGAGGTTTTCAGGAACCAGAGGCAAGGCCGTAAGAGCTACTTCGACCAAGTCCACAGTGGCTTGAACTGCGCCTTCCATTCCATCAAGTTCGAAGGAACCGAGCGAAGAGGCGATTGCGGGCATGCCGTACAGTCCTGCTTCACGAGCTGCACCCATTGTTCCGCTATGATAGGAATCCTGCGACATGTTCGGTCCGAGGTTGACACCGGAAATGACCAATCGTGGAATCACACCGGGAGCGACATGTTCGATACCACCGTCAAGGGCGACAATCATCGTGTCACATGGAGTTCCATCGAGTTCGAACAATTTCACCTGTCCTTTCGACTCGTCAAGGCCCCACTCAGTTTTGAGGTCATTGCGAGGGCGCAATACCATCGGTTGCATCAGGTTAATCCTCATGCCTGCTGCAGAGTTGTTCTCTGCAGGAGCGAAGGCAATGATGGAATAACCTGCCTTGTTCAGGGCTTGAGCCATCATTCTGAATCCTGGTGCTTCGATTCCATCATCGTTGGTGAGGAGCAGCCAGCCGCCTTGTGGTGATTCATCGGTCATGGTACTCATGCCTCCTCGCTGGCTTCTAATGTTTGATTGTTCGTATCTGTCTCAGTGGGTGCTGCCGTAACAATGAGCAACAATCCAATCATGAGAACCGCCCCTCCAAACCATGTCCATCGCCCCGGTAAACTCGTGTCGAAGACTACGTAGCCAATCAAAGAACCAATCACTGGCTCAAGCGTCACACACGCAGAGATCACAAGCGGTGAGAGGTACTTCAGGCAGGTGTTCAAACCCGTGTGACCCAAAAGGCCCGCAATGAGAGCAAGGGCGAGGAACCAGCCAAAGAACGCAGCATCGAGCCACCCAAAGACACCGTAGGTGGCATAGTCGCTCTCGACGAGCATCGAAGCAGGGAGAAGCAAAACTGCTGCCAACAAGGTCACGGGGAAGGCATAGAGGAAAATCGGCATCCAAGCACGAAGAATGCGCCCACAGACAATGTAGCCAACCACCGTGAACGCACCCAACAAAGCCAACGAATCCCCGAGAAGCGTCACTGTGTTATCGCCTTGTTGCGTTCCTTCATCAAGCAAGGTCAATGCAGCGCCAGCAAACCCAATCATCGCACCAAAGAGTTCCCGATGCGTTGGTTGTCGGACACCTGTGAGAACAATTCCAAGAATGAACATACCAGCAACCACAATGAGTGGATGGGCCGTGACAAACAGGAGCGAGTGAGTCAGCGTCGTGTACTTGAGACTGGCCACCCAAGCTCCAAAGTGCAAGGCAAGTGCCAAACCACTGAGAGCGAGGATTCCAAGAGTCCGCTTCTCAAACATCTGTTCTTTGACTTCAGAAGGTTGCTGTCGCCATTGAAAAAATGCGAATGGGAACAAAACCACCGCTGTCAGTTGCAATCGCCATGATGCCTTTAACAGAGGATCCAACTCAATTTGTTGGAGCAATGTACCTGCACTCGACACGCCGAAAATCGCTGCTACAAGCAACACCCAAACCCAAAGCGGGGGCTTGGCTGTGGTCATTCAATCACGCTCAGTTTTCGAGCACAGCATCGGCTGTGGCGGGAGAGCCACCAATCACGCCAGCACGCTTGAACAGAAGGTAAATTCCTCCGCCAATGGCAACGTTGAGTCCGACGAAGCCAAGCATGCGGCCAATGTACCAGCTCATGGAATCTGGGTTCTCGACGAGGGTATCGACGAACGAAAGAATACTGGATTCGGTGCCAAAGAACGCTTCACCTGTAAGCAAACCAGCCGCCACCATGAACGTGCTGAGAAGGATCAATGCACGTTGCTTTTCGGCAGCTGTTGTGCCTTCCTTTTCTTTAATGGCGTCAATGCGAGGCTTCAATCGCTTGTCTTCCCAAGAATCTCGGGCCACACCGCCGATGAGCATAGGAAGCGTGTGCGGGACGTCGAGGTACATACCAAGACCGAACGATGTACCCATGCCGGTTGCCCACTCGACAAACATTCCAAGGAGGAAACCAAGGGCAAGCAAGTAAAGGTCACCTTGGCCTTCAGCGAAGATGACGGAGAAGGTGGCGAACGCATTGGCTTGTGGCGCCATCAATGAAATGTTTCCATCTGCAAGTTGCTTGGAAAGGAAGATCGCCACACCGGCACCGATGATGGCACCAGGCACAACGCCCATGATGTTGCCCTTGGAGATGTGGTAAGGTCGGTTTCCGATGTAGAGGCTGTTCTTGTAGTCACCAATGACCGTGCCAGACATCGAGATTGCTGATCCGAACACAGTCGTACCGACAAGGCCGAGGAGGACTGCGTCTTGTGTGGTGAGGTCAAGCAAATCTTGAGCGTTCAAGAAGACACCGAGGAGCATCAGAAGAACGATGAACGATGTTCCAGAAACAGGTTCGATTCCCGTTTCACCCATGACACGGACGGCGATTGCTCCAAGCAAGAATGTGGTCATAATGAGCACGGTTGCGAACACCAACGAAGCGAGGATGGAGAAACCGCCCACGGTGAAAATTACGAGCATGGCGAAGAATGTAACGCCCATGAAGATTGGAATGTGTTTGAGCGGCCATTCGTACCAGCCCTTGCCTTCCATGTACTCTTGGCTTCCTTCGCCCTTGAAAGCGGAGCCAATGTCCGAGAAGATGTTGAGGAATGTTCGGTACATCTTTGCCAGACCAAACATACCGCCACCCACAATGGAACCAATTGCGATGGTTCGAACGGATTTGCTAAAGGCAATCATTTGGAGCGCTGCTCCATCACCATCTGCGTATGATTGGATTGGAACGCTTGATTGCGACATTGCATCGTAAATTGGGAAGTTGAACCAGACGACAAGTGGCACGAGGAAGAACCAGCCAACGAGTGTTCCGAGGTTCACCAAAAAGGCAACACGAGTTTTCATGAACCAGCCAATAGCAAACATCGACGGCGTCAAAGCAATACCGACATAGGTGTAAGCAAATGGATTCCAAGCCGTTTCTACAGACCATTGCGTGTAACCCAGCGAAACTCCTTCGCTGTCAATTCCGGATGGTTGGTGGATCTTTCCGCTTGAATAGAAACTCGCAAGACCGTAGTCACCAATCGCCAATGTCTCAGCCAGGTAATCCAAAAGCGCCAGTTTACGATCGTTGGCCCAAATCAATGGGTATTCCACAAGGAACAGTCCAAACATCGTCAACGATGTCCAAACACCGATTGTTTTCAACGACTCACGGGCGTGTTCAACGGCGCCCGTGTTGACATCGGATGCGATGTCCAACATCTTGAGCGTGGCTTCGAAACCAGGCAATGGAAGCGGATCTTCGACTAGCCATACACGTCGAAAGATGATGAAGTACATGATGCCGAGGAACCCAGCAAACATACTCGCAACAATACCGACGAACGCCAAATTGAATGTATCTGCATTGCTGATCAGCGGACCGCTTGCTAACTCGTACCTTGCATCAGAAGCGAGCAAGAAAATTGCGGGGAAGGTGAAGATGAATCCCGTGGAGGCGTGGGTCGCACCAGTTGTTGCGGAGGTCGCAATGTTGACTTCCGAAGGTGACCACTTGAGAGCCATACCGAGCAGGTAGGCAATGTACCAAGCTGCGGAAATTGCCAATCCGAGTTTGAGACCAATGTAGGCAGTAACGCCAGAGAAGACAGCACCAATCGCAATTCCGTAGAGGACTTTAGAGGTGTTCCAGTGTGATACTTCGAAGGATTCCTCGAGGTTCTTTTCCTCAAGGTACTGTTCCAACACACCGGTGTTGAGGTTGTTGTACATGTCGTCGTCCAACCAAGTCAATGTACCCTTCTCAATGGCCTTCAAACCTTGAGGGGTTACAGGTTGGCGATATGCAGATTTTTCGACACCCATGAGAAGTCACAACCAGCGTGCGCAGGGCGCACAGCCCAACCTAGCCACAGCCACTTCAAGACCATTGCTGTTCCACGGGTGTGCAAACGACGGAGTGCGAGGGGGGGCCTCAAGTGTCAACGCTCTGAGGAATCCTTGATTTTTCGTGCCGGAATTCCGCCCCAAACCTCGCCTGCTGGGATCACTTTGTACTTCGGCACAACCGCATGTGATGCAATGACGGCACCTGCGCCGATGTGAACCCCAGGTTGAATCATTGCACCCGTCCCAACCAGGGCTCCTTTCTCAATCAGAATGGGGCACAAAATCAACTCACCACGCTCGACGAGGTGCCCGTTGATGACCGCACCGCCACCGATGACCACGTCCTGTTCAATGGTCAGCAAATTCGGATCGTTTAGGTAATGGCTGTTGATTTGGGCGCCAACTTGGATATTGGCTCCACAGATTCGAAAGTATGCGTTCGCCACAAATGAGGGCACAAGATGTTGGAGAACGGGTCGCGTTGTTCGGCCTATTTGGCCACATATCGCCCATCGAATCGTCGTCATTGACTGCAGACGCACTACGGTGTGTTCCTTGATTCGAACATGGAGGAGAAACTGGAGCAGGCCTGAAAAGAAAATCAGCGAGAGCATGTAGATAATCGCCGTGCTGGAGAGCGTCAAGCCGGTCCAAACAGCGTCAACCCAGGCCGTTGGTGACCCAAATTCCTCTGATGCCCAGCGATGGAACAGAACTGCTGGAGCAGCAGGAAGGCCCCAGACCAGTGCCATGATGCCAATCACTACGACAGATCCAATTGTTTGCACCAACTGGAAAGCCTTCATAGCCCTTCACCGCACCATATGCACCAAAAGATGCTCCACTCATTCAACCGGAAGTTCTGTGACTGCAGGTGCTCCACCTCGTGCGATGCGGTCTTCTTCTGCAGCCACACGAATACCTTCCTCGAGGTCAACCTTGCTTGTGAGGTATGTTCCGAGGAGGATCACGATCGTGATTGTGAGGATCGCCACACGGCTGTCGAAGAGACCACTCGTGATACCATAAAGGAAGGTTCCAATCATCGCAGCTGACTTCCCAAGGAAACCGAAGAATCCGAAGAATTCAGATGTACGAGTTTCAGGGATGAGCATTGAGAACATCGAACGAGCCTGTGCTCCTGCAGCCCCCATAGCCACACCCACGAACAAACCGAGGATGATCCATTGCAAAGAGACGGTGATGCCCATTGGGGCCCATAGGTTGCTTCGCATGAAGTCTGCATAGCCATCCACGGGTCCACCTTGATCGACGATGGTTGGGTGCTGGTTGCCCACTTCGGATGCCTGGTCCTGTGGACCTCCAACGAAGAGAATGGAGAAGCGATGGTCTTCGGCATCCCCAAACGCATCGACAATTTGAGAGGCGTCGTCGGCAGTAATGAATTTGCTATCTTCTTCTGCTTCTGCGGCTTTGTCCGCTAGCATGGAAGCACCAACAAGTCCGATAAGAACGATGAGAATAATGAGCAAGGCCCCTTTGAATCCAAGTTCCATGCCCTGGATATAGACCATAGCGCCGCCAAGCAATCCAAGCAAGACAAGGATGAACAGGCAAACCATGACTCCGGTTCCAATGGTGCTGGCCCCCGCACTTTCAGTGCTGTAATCAGGTGTTGGGAAATTTGACTCGAACGCATCTCGGAACTCATCGTCACCAGCAGATGATTCCCCAATCCAGCCTTCATATCCACGATCATAGAGCGTCGTCATGTTGTACTGCTGAAGGCCTTCATCCCACTCAAAGGTGAAATCGTGACCAGAATCTTCAGCGGCCACATCTGTTTCAAGTTCAAGCGGTGCGAAGCCTGCTGCAACAACAGCAACAGCGCAGTAAATCAAAAGCGAGAGCATGAGAGCGAACTTTGTGCCCTTAATGTTCGCTAACTTCCCAAACAAGATGGTCATCGGGATGGCTACAACATTCACTGTAAGCAACAAAAATATGTTCATTGCGGGGTCGAGACGAAGCACAGATTCGCCAAAGGCACTGGCCATGCTGGCGATGGTGTTGACGCCGTCATAGAACAGGAGGTAAGCTGCAAGGAAGAGTGCCAAAACCTTGAATTTCTTGATCTCCATGAACGTAGTTCCGACCTGGGCATAGGCCATTTTCGTGGCATGGGCAAGACCCTGCCATTCCATGTTGGATGGGATTTCAGGTTCAGGCGTCCACTTGAACATGAGCGCACCAAAGCCCCACCACCAGAGTGAGGAGCTGACAAAGATAGCAGCGAGTTTGAAGTTGGTGTCCCAATCAAAAGGACCCAGGAGGATGATGAGGTGGAACACCAACAACAGTGAACCGCCCATAAACCCATACGCATAGCCAACGCTTGAAACATGGTCCATGCAGCGCTTTTCTGCCATGTAAGGCATGAATGAATAGTAAATGACGTTCCCACCGGTGAACCCAATGGTACCGATGGCGTACATAACGGCAAGAATGATGTAACCTTGGGAACCAAAGTAAGGAGCAGCACCCATCAAAGCGGTGAAAATGACACCGGTAAATGTGTACCATTTCAACAACTTCTTTTTGATTGGCATCCGGTCTGCAATCACACCAAGTGCAGGAGCAGTGACCACAACAAGCAGCATTGACGCTGTGAGAATGTAAGCATAGAATGTGTCACCAGATTGTGTACCTGTGGCTAAGTTGTACAAGTTCGCCATCAATGCTGGCGCGATCACAGTCATGACGGTTAATGCGTATGCTTGGTTACCCCAGTCATACCAATACCACCCTTGGAGCGCTTTCTTATCTGCTTCAGGCATTGCATGAATGGCATCCTTCACAGAGAATGTATCGGTTGAGGTCGGTGCAGCAACATCGGACATAAACTCCGATGAACACTTTAGGCTTATGAATACATTACCGGCGAGCACTCAAAATGTAACAGTTCAGAATCAACTGAACACTGTCATTTATTCAGCGTTCGATTTTATACCGTCCAAGAGCTTCCATCCAAAGAATCTCTTGACCCGATGCGACTTCGATTTCTGGATCAATTGGAAGAATCATCATTGAATGGTCCTTCATGTTCATAGCGTGAACTTCTTCTCCATCGATGTGAGTGACAAGAGCTTTGCCTTTTTCGATCATTGGGACGTTGATGCTATCGGTAACGGTGCCGACGTGAGAAATTTTCTTTGAGGAAAACAAAGAGACAAGTTCGAGCCGTGCTTTAGCAGAGCCGTGCTTCCCAGGTTTCGATTTAGAGATGCTCAAAATTTTGTAGGCATTGTCGTCGACGACACAAAATCGTCCGACTTTTAGGGTGCGAATTTCAACACGGTCAGTTCCTGGCATAGAATCCCTCTGTTCAGTCCCTCATGGTGCTGGCTTATCAGACTTCGCACTTTTTACCTTCAAAATCAAAGTTCACGTACATCAAACCGTTGACCAGATTGGACCATGGAATGGGCGGTGACGAGCGGCATTAATTGCGCAGCAACCTCTTCACTGCTGGCAAGGTCACCATTTGCATGCAAGTCAATAAACGATTGGAGAGAAGGAAAATCTTCTGGTGAGGTGCTGCGAATCTCTGTTTGCATCCCCGTATCGACGATGCCAGGGGCGACGGATACTGAGCTGATGTTTGAGTTACGGCCTTCTTCAGCCACACATCTCGACCACATGTCGAGACCTGCTTTGGCGACGCAGTACGCCGACCACGATCCAATAGGCCGAAGCGAGGCTCCGCTTGAAATGACGGTAATGCGGCTTTGTTGCTCGCCGCCAAGCAGCGAATAAATCCGCTGTGTCAAATCCTGAACACCAACGAGGTTGACCTGGATGCTTCGCGCCCAATCGGAAGCGTCCACTTTGTCCATTGGTTTGACGGGTGCAATCGCTCCTGCATTGTGCACAAGGCCAGCAACAAAGGTTGTTTGTTCGCTGATGAGGCAAGCAGCAGTGGCAATTGATGTGGGATCAGACAAATCACATTCAATGCTTCTTGAGCCAGGCGCTAGGGATGCCAAAAGTTCGCCGATTCCATCAAGTTCTGTTGATGGGCGGGCCAGAGCAAAGACTGGATGACCATCACTGGCCAGCGCCAGTGCCAATGCACGGCCAAGTCCTTTCGATGCACCTGTGACGACGTATGTTTGGGGGTCCATGTTGGCCCATGGACATGGGGATTTTCATCATGCCGTTGACATTAGGCCCAAGAACGAGTCAATGGCGTGAGGTCGTGTATGGCGTCATCAATTTCCTGATGCACACGGTCCACCTCGTCCTCACCAAGGTCCATCTCAGCCCTCGCAATCAGTTTGCGGCACCTAGGCGTTTGGTGGCCCGACATGAAAAGGAGGGCCAGCAGAAAGCGATTGGAACGGCGGATTTCGGTTTCTGTGGCTTGCTCTGAGAATTCGGGACGTGGTGGGAGCATCTGGAGGAACCGGATTTGGTTTGGATGCATGAAGCGAGCCGTTTGAATTTGTTCATTGAGGCCCTCAAACACCTTCTGGTGCAATCCCGGGGTCAATCCATCGAGCCCTTCTGGGAATGCATGGGCCACAAGTTTCGGAGTGAGTTCGTGACCAACCAAGCGAGACCGCATGTCCCGAATCATTGAACGCATGCCAATCATGTTGAGGACGATGAACACTGGGAGCGAGGCAAGCATTGAGAACGCACGGACCGCCACGCGTCCAATGAGCCTCGCCCATAATCGGCGGAGAATAATTTTGAACATTGTAGCAGAAACCACCACCCTTAGTTTGGCGAGAACTTTCCGAATCACATGCCCAACCTTGCCAATGTGTGCCAACGGATCGATGCCGAACATGGTGGCTTTGAAACCGGGCGCTCCCAAAGCAGCATGAATTAGCCAATGTGGAATCGAATGCTCAAGACCAACATCTTCCAATTCCTCTTGTGGTATGCCAAGGATACTGGCCATTCGCGCAGCAGTACGAAGTGCGTCGCGGTAGATGAACATCAGTTCCATTCCTGTTGCAATTGAACTCAACAGCGTGAGAATGAAGAACACACGAAGCGGTGAATAGTGCTCCACTGAAGGGTGTTCATAGAGAAAGAATGCCAGCCCAAAAAGGAGCAAGCCCATGATGAGACCAATCAAACCAGCCCTCAGAATCACGAGGTTACCAATCAAATCCAAACGGTCATCTGCTTCCTTTCTCTCTGGAATGTGAACCTCTGGGTTCCCATGAACAGCGCCAATAAATCGAGCAATTGCCCAACCTTGCACCCTTGACTTCACAGGTTCGTGCTCATTCAGTAGGTGTAAAACCCTTGGCCCGACTTTCGACCGAGTTTCCCTTCCTCAACCATGTCAATCAACAGTTGTGCAGGTGCGTATTTGTCATCGCCCATGCCTTCATGGAGGACATTCATGATGTGCAAAACCGTATCGAGACCAATGAGGTCGGAGAGAGCCAGTGGACCGATCGGGTGGTTCATTCCGAGTTTCATAATGCCATCGATTGCCTCTGGTTCTGCAACACCTTCTTGCAGCGTCAAAATTGCTTCGTTGAGCATTGGACACAAGATTCGATTCGAAACAAAACCAGGTGCATCGTTGCACGAGAGTGCGGTCTTCCCCATCGTTGCGGAGGCTTCGATTACAGCAGCATTTGTGGCATCACTTGTTTGCTTTCCATTGATGATCTCAACGAGTTTCATAATTGGAACTGGATTCATGAAGTGCATGCCAATAACTTGCTCAGGCCGGTTCGTAGCCTCAGCAATGGTCGAAATTGAAATCGAAGAAGTGTTGGAAGCGAGAATGGTTTCTGGTTTGCAAATTTGGTCAAGTTCAGCAAAAATCTCTTGCTTAAGGCTCAAAATTTCAGGGACTGCCTCGACGACTAAATCGCAGTCAGCGCATGCTTGTCGATCGATGGCGGTGGTGATGCGACCTCGAGCAGCGTCAGCATCTTCTTGCGTCATCCGCTCTTTAGAGACAAGTTTGGCAAGGGATTTCTCAATCGTTGCAAGACCGCGGTCGACGTAGGATTGTTCGATGTCCACCATGGTCACATTGTAACCAGCGCATGCTGCCACCTGTGTGATTCCATTGCCCATTTGTCCTGCTCCGAGTACGGCGATTGTCTTGATGCTCATGTCACTCAACGGTTTTGCCAAACGAAGGGGATTCATCAACCTGCTCCAAGAGGTGCCAGCATTCATGACTGCCATGCGGAACTGAATTTCGCAATACGGACATCTTCGGATGTTAGAGGTAGCCCGACTCGGATTTGAACCGAGGTCGGCGGGACCAAAACCCACCATGATGGACCCCTACACTATCGGGCTATGAGACAAAGGCGGTAGGCTCACCTTTTTGTTCTTGTCGGCGGACTCGTGTCGAATGCTACTCCAATTGAACACGAAGATCTGCATCACTGATTCGCTTCTTTGCGCTCTCGATGAATTCGTCTAAGTTGATTTCTTGGTGCCGTTGGTACACCTTTGCCTGCAATCCCATGTCGAGTTTATCCAATTGCTTGACGAACCGTGCTTCCGGCGTCGTGCCCTGTTCATAGTCATCAAACAGGTCAATCCATTCTGGCGCCAATGCCAACATTGCTGCTCGTTCGTCTTCAGCTTTTGTGCTGCAATCATCATGAGGTGTCAAATCGCCAACCCGAACTTCTGGCAAATCATGAACCAGGCAGAGCGATAAAACCCGTGCCAAATCCAATTCAGGCGGGCACAGCCTCAATGCAAGAATGCTCATGCCCCACGAGTGTGCAGCCACCGATTCCGGATTTTCTACACCGGCACGAACCCAACCAGCGCGAGTGACGTTTTTCAGTTCAAGCCACTCCATTATGCGCTCGTCCATGGACAAGCCAGAAGACAAGCCCTCAAAACCCCCTCCCTCTAGGTGGGCACATGGAGGTCGGTCAGCCAACATGGTGGAAGGAAGCAACTGAGCACCTTGCAAAAGACGAATTGCTCGGTCCTGTGTTGGCGCAATACCCTGACGGTAGCCTCCTCGGGAAAGGCGATCTGTTCTGCACACTTGTTCGTTCCATCGTTGGCCAGCAAATCTCAGTGCTTGCAGCGGACGCTGTTTGGGGACGCCTTGAGACTTTTCTGGGTGAGGTGAAGCCCGCAACCATTCGAGAAAAACAACCAGAAGAACTGGCGGCCTGCGGATTATCAAGGTCAAAAGCATCCTACATCCACGGACTTGCGGAACAAAGCGAAGCCTTGCTCTCACCTGACTGGAGTGCGATGGATGACAAGGCCATCCATGCTCACTTCACATCCTTCCGTGGCATTGGCCCGTGGACATCGGAAATGGTGTGCATCTTTGCTCTTCTCCGACCTGATGTGTTCAGCATTGGTGACATCGGCCTGATTAAAGCGGTTCAGATCCTTGATCCAAGTGCAGAATCTAAGGCAGACGTAGTTCGAGTTGCTGAGCGCTGGTCGCCGTACCGCACCGCTGCTTCGTGGTACTTGTGGCGAATGCTTGACCCAGTACCGGTCGAGTACTAAGGTCGCCGAAGGATTGACATTACACTCCCTTTATCGGAGGTCATGACGGAAGATAGCCAAGATGCCCCGTCTCTCGCAGATCGCTTGAATGAGACCGGTTCAAAACTCGCCGAACTCTCAAAAAAAGCAACAATCGCAACAAAGGCAGGTCTTTCAGCCACTGCTGAAGTTAGCAAGATCGCTGCAACAAAGGCCGCAGAAGTCAGTAAAAACGCTGTCGAAAAGGCAACTGAGGCAAGTAAAAACGCTGTCACAAAGGCGAACTCAGCAGTGAAAACCGTGGTTGATGATACCAAAGCAAAACGCGAATCACGGCGTGAAGATAAAATTGAGCGTACAAAGGAAGCAATGCGCTCAGAACCACTGTTTGATGATGTACCCCCCATGGTCGTGCTTCCTGAATTTGAGCAGCAACGAATGACCGTCGTCAATGAACAACAAGAAAATCAATTGCTGTTGTTAGAGGAAATGCAACGCCTATCTTCTCGAGTGGATAGTTTAGAAAAACGTAATCGAATGATGGCAACCTATGCTCAATCCAAAGGTGTCGAGATTCCTGAAAGCGTCATACATCTCGATGAAGAAGCCATCCAAAACCAACAATTCATCAGCACAAGCGAGGCGATGGGTGAAATGCTCCATATTCTAGGAGCATCACTCATGTTTGTGGTCGTCTTAGTTGGCCTCGATTATTCAGTTACCGAGCGTGGATGGATGCTTTCAGAGGTATATCCTGCTGATTTAGCTGTGTGGGCAATAGGCTCCTTTTCATGGGTGATGTATTTGTTATTCCGATTGATCAAAGCGGGACTTCGAATTCCATTGCTAATTCGTGTTCAAACATCACTTGCGGTCGCAATTACAACACTTCTTGGCCTCATGATGAACAACGATTCGATGTCAACTGTATCGAATGTGTGGACTTGGGGAACTGTACTTGCGATTGGGCTGTTACTTGGCGGAAGCATGATTGCCACAGCATGGCGTTCAACCAAACGTCTCGTTGGTATTCGTGAAACGATAGAGCTTATCGATTGATGGCCTCTGAATCCTTGAACAGATCACGTGTGATGTTCTTCTGATGGGATTCAAGGGTTCCACCGCCGATTTCCAAGAGTTTCGAATCACGCCATAGACGTTCAACGTGGTATTCTGCAACATAGCCGTAGCCACCCATAACCTGCATAGCAGCGTCAGCAATTTCCTTTGCAGCAGTGGTGGCGAACAACTTGACACCATCAGAATCGAGGCGCTGTCCGGCTGTTCCAATGGTGAGGTTGTTGGCAGTGTCATAGATGTAAGCACGCATGGCACGGTACTTGGCCCACGATTCACCGATGTAGCGTTGCATTTGTCCAAAGTCACGAATTTGAGATTTGAAAGCAGTTCGCTCGGTAGCGTATTTGTTCATCTCATCGAGGGAGCGGCGAGCAATACCCAAAGCCATAGCGGCAAGGGTGAGGCGCTCAAGTTCGAGGTTGCCCATCATGTGAATCAATGACTCACCAGGCGAACCCACGATGTTGTCTGCTGGAACAATGCAATTGTCAAACACTAATTCTGCTGTGTTCGATGCACGCATACCAGTTTTGTCGAAGATTTTCTGGCCCACAGAGTAACCGGGCATACCAGCTTCGACAAGGAAGGTCGACATCTGCACACGCCCACGATCATCGGTTCCGGTCTTGGCATAGACCCACACAACATCGGCTGGTGTGCCTTTGTCATCGATGCAGCCGTTTGTAATCCACATCTTTCGGCCGTTAATGACCCATGTGCCATCGTCTTGTTGAACAGCAGTCGTGGAGAGACCAAGCACATCTGTCCCAGCGTCTGGTTCAGACATCGCCATGGCTCCAATCCACTCACCTGAGCAGACCTTTGGAAGAATCCGAACCTTTTGGGCTTCCGTTCCGTTGTAGGCAAGGTTGTTGACAAACAACATCGAATGTGCGAGGTATGCAAGTGCGAACCCTGGATCCGAAGCGGAGAGTTCCTCATGGACAATGGTGCATGCCGTTGCGTCCAATCCTGCACCACCGTATTTTTCGGGAGCGCTGATGCCGAGCAGGCCAAGTTCGCCCATTGAGCGAAGCAATTCAAGATTGAAGCGTTCGTGCTTGTCGTGTTCAAAGGCTTGCGGCTCCACATATTCGTTGGTCCAATCGCGAACCATTTCACGCAGCATCAAGTGTTCTTCACTGGGGTTTGCAATGTCCATGCTGGTCACCTTCACCCTCGTGGGGGAGCACCACCTTTTTCACCCTTTGTCGACGATTATTCGGTTAACGGCGAAACAGACCACGACGGCTATGCTTTTTGCGACCCGTTCTCGAACCACGTGAAGGCGAAGGCGTTTCGTGTTCGGCGCCGATGGCAGGGCGCTGACGAGTTTGAAGAGGGGGGCCACGGCGTCGTGGCGTGGCTGAGGATGTGGTTGGCGTTCGTTTCACTTTGCGAACTTTCGGGGCACTGGAGCGAGGTATTTTCTTTGCCCGCTGACCAACATGACGCAGATGTGTATTCACCGTCTGGCTCGGTTTTGGTTTTGTTTCAATACCCGCCTGATTGAGGACTTGAGTTGCCAGCTGACGGGGCGTTGAGGAGAACGTGACTTCTTCGACAATTCGGCTTGCAAGGTGCTGAAGCGTTCGATCACCCTCGACCTTTGGTTGCGCCCGAACATCGACATGGAGCGTTGGTTCCTCCACCTGTTCATTCGGTGCGTCATCCATCAACCCAATTAGAAAATTTGTGTTCAAAGCATCCTGCTTTCGCTCAACCATACGCATCCCATCCAATTGCCAATGGTCGTTCATTTGGTTATCAAGATTCCCCGCGAATTGATGCGGGAAATGGCGTTTTAAGCCACTGAAACGAAGATTCACTCTTGTTCATCGCCGTTCATGGCTGCAACAAACGCTCGGTAGTCTTCCTCAAGATCAAACTCCAATGGAATGACCATGAGTTCCAAGCAGTCTTGGCACTGGTAGCGTTGTCCAGTCATGAAACCGACGTATGGGTAGACACGAATCCCGTGGCATGCGATACAAACTCGAAATGACATCTTAGGTGCCTCATGTTGGCCAAAGAAGGTGAGCCTCATAGTCCTTGGTTTTGTTCCAAGGCGAATGTCTCAGGGTCCTGGACACGTTGAACAGCCCGTACAAACGGCTCATGTCGAGGCCGAAAAGCAGAGCGCTTCATCATCCCTAAGATCCCCCAAAGTCCAGAAAACATGCTCTTTAGCGACCTCAATGGGTGACGCAGCCATCGAAACGGGTTCCCCATGCCCATTAGTGGGTAACGCAACTGTTCACCCATGGTCATCGGCATGACTTCATCGACCCCATACAAGGTTGGACGCTTGTCTTTCGGCATGTAATACGTGCCAAAAATGAGGTCCCATAAAGGAAGGAAAGTCGAATAATTGCTCCAAATTGCATCCTCTTCTCTTGAATGGTGCCAATGATGGAACTCCGGCGTCATGATGATTGGGTGAAGCAATTTCAGTTTCAGCCTGACATTTGCATGTAAAAACAGGCCAAGCACAATCTGAACAACGGCCACAAGGCCAGAAAATTCTGCACTGAACCCTGCGGCGATGAGGAAGAAGAACGCCGGGGCAATCAACGTACCATCAAACGGGTGAGCACGAAAGCCACTGATCCAGTCCATATGTTCTGGAGAATGGTGGACGGCATGGAACTTCCACAGTTGAGGCACTTCATGGTACCAGCGGTGTGTCCAGTAACCTGCAAGATCAAACAAGGCAATACCCACGAAGAGCAGGTAGGGTTCTGGAATTGACTGGACCACTGGTCGTAACAGCAACCCAGGAATCCAAGTAAAACTCAGCAACCCAACGAAGACTGCTGCGATGAGGCCAACCGTTTGCAACACCGGCGATACAAATGCATAGCCAATGTCCAACCCAAGGTGTGGCCGTCGAAACGGTTGGTGTGCATGCCTTGGAAACAGTCGCTCAAAGGGGACCACGAGAATGAAGAGGACCACAACTGCTCCCAATCCATCTTGCGATTGGTACAATCCAAAACCAGCAAGCAGCAGTGCAAAAACGCGCAACACAATGGCACGCGACCATCCACCAACAGGCGGGAGGCGTGGAGCGGGCGGGACCACAACCTCTGATTCGAGGGGTGGAGGAGGGGCCATGGAGTCACCATCCATGGTTTTTCATTGACATCTCGCGCTTCAATGTATCGACAATTCGATTCAACTCGAGCAGGAAAGCATGGAGCATCCGACTCTGTTTCTCGCCCATTCAGGACGACGTTGGAACCAGTCTGTCTCCATTTCAGGTTGCTCATCATACGGCGCCTTCAGAAGTTGTTCGAGGGCCTCACACGTAGCATAGTCCCCTTTTTCAGCATCATCGATAGCTAACTGTGCCATCCAGTTGCGTAACACATACTTTGGATTCGCTGCCTTCATTGCGTCCTGATCAGGAGCGCCATCAGTTCGAATCATCCACGCCTCCAACCATTCATTTAGCGGTTGTTCAGCAACTCCAATTGGTTCGTAAAAAGAAGGAGACAACTGGTCAAGGGTAGGGGCGTCAAGCGTTGAAAGAAGCCGAAAGAAAATGGTCATGTCGATTTCTATAGTTTGGAGTGCAGAATTCAAGTTGGCTACTAATTTTTGATCTGATTCAACCCAAGAGCCAAGTCCTAATTTCGCCACCCACATCCGGTTGTGATGTTCATTGAACACCTCACCATAGTGATCTAAAACCCCTTCCAGTTGTTCCGGTTGTTCCATTAGAGGAATCAAACTTTCCAGCCAACGAGCCAAATTCCAAGCGCCAATCTGCGGTTGTTGGGCGTATCGATAACGCCGGTTTGATGCGTCGGTTGTGTTTGGTGTCCAGCCTGGATTGTAATCTTCGAGCCACCCATATGGGCCGTAATCGATTGTCAATCCATGAATCGACATATTATCGGTGTTCATGACACCATGAACAAATCCAACGCGCATCCAATGAGCAATCATGAGCGCAGTCGATTCTGCCACCTCATTTGCCCACGCAACGATTCCAGCGTCATTGGCGACTGAATGAGTCGGGAAATGGTGTCGAACCGTGTGTTCAACAAGCGCCCGAAGCGTAGATCGGTCCCCGGTAGCAGCGTGAATTTGAAAACTTCCAAAGCGAATAAAACTCGGCGCCACACGGCAAACGACGGCTCCGAGTTCCAGTGCCTTATTCCCGTTGTAAAGCACGTCGCGCATCACCGATTCACCAGTCGTGCACAACGAGAGGGCGCGGGTTGTCGGTACACCCAAGTGGTGCATCGCTTCGCTGCAGAGGTATTCGCGAACCGATGAACGCAAGACCGCTTTTCCGTCGGCAAAACGGGAATATGGTGTGTGGCCTGCCCCTTTGAGTTGCAATTCAAACGTGCCTTGCGAAGCCTTGAGTTCCCCTAATGTGATGGCCCGTCCATCGCCCAGTTGACCCGCCCAGTTTCCAAATTGGTGACCTCCGTACCGTTGAGCATACGCCGCCATCCCAGGTGTGAGACGACCCCCTGCAAAGACGTCTTCATCCCCTCGTGAAAGACCAAGCATTGCACCAACATCTTTGGCCCATAACCGAAGTTCTGGGTTGGGAGCTTGAAATGGCGTCACCTTCGACCAGCAGGCACCAGGCACCTGCCGAGAAGGGCCATCGCTCTGAGCATCCCCCGGCGTCTCATCAAGAAACCGTGTGGACCACTCACAATCGTTCAGTGGTGTCATGGGTGCGGGTCATTCCGGAACGCTATCAACTTGCGTGTTGAGAATGGAAACACAGCTTCAGCGCTGAGCGTACATTTGCCCGCTACCATGCATCATTGCCTTCTTGCGTTGTGACTCTCGAACTAAATCTCCGATCAAGAAGAGATCTACAAACCATCCAATTCCAAACAGACCACCGGTGAATAAATACAGCAATCCAAGTCCGATATGACCGAAATAGAAACGATGGCCACCGATGATTCCCAGGAAGAGCCAGATAAGGTATGCAATGAACAATTCATCGTCATTTGCCCCAATGTTTTGACCAGTTTGGCCCACGGGCGGATAGACCGTTCGGACTTGCTGAGGGGGCAGTTGTCCTTGTTGGTGGACGGGTTGGGAGGGTTGGGCCTGTGGTTGCGGCTGCGGCGAAGGTTCCTGAGTGAAATGGTAGTGATTGTGGATCACATTCCCAGTGTGTAAGTTTCCGCCAACAACGCTGTCCTGCAGTGTGGATGCTGGGTCGTGCGGTGGTTCCATCCCTCTGCCTCATCATGCGCTAGCAATGCCCATTCAAAGGGGTTCGCCTCGTTTGGCGCAACCGTTGATAAAACGGGGTGACCAGTGAAAATCCCACTTGGAACATCCAATAAGTTGGTGAAATGATTAAACACTCACAACCTTGCGATAAGAGTATGGAAGCAAACGAATGTTTCATCGCGAGCGTTGGGAAGGACTGGCACAGAATCGCAAACTGCAATGTGCACATGGCTGTGAAACGCCGTCTTCAGCGGACCGTGATCCGAGGTCAAGAAGGGGACGATTTGTTGGATGAAGGGTCAGAATCGGGAGAGT